>CETM01067874.1_pt1 | contig 25057 bp, 23 predicted proteins | sample 361451 | NCBI WGS metagenome assembly CETM01 (sample SAMEA2622690, study PRJEB7988) | marine metagenome | isolation source: saline water (ENVO:00002010), including
GGCTTCGAACAAATCTCGGTCAGCCACGAAGTCAGCGCGTTAATGAAGATCGTCCCTCGAGGCGACACCACCGTCGTCGACGCGTATCTCTCACCCATCTTGCGTCGCTACGTCGCGCAAGTCGACGAACAACTCCGCCACGACGAACACAGCCCTCGACTGATGTTCATGCAATCAAACGGTGGGCTTACTGATGCCTACGCATTTCAGGGCAAAGACGCGCTGCTGTCAGGTCCTGCCGGTGGGGTAGTCGGAATGGTCCGCACCGCAGCAAACGCGAATCTAGACAAACTGATTGGCTTCGATATGGGCGGCACGTCCACTGACGTCAGCCATTACGCCGGAGAATTCGAACGCGCCTACGAAACCGAAGTAGCAGGAATCCGGGTCCGTTCTCCGATGATGGACATCAATACTGTCGCAGCGGGAGGCGGATCGATTCTCCACTTCGATGGCAGCAGATTACGAGTCGGCCCAGATTCAGCCGGCGCTGATCCCGGACCGACTTGCTACGGCAACGACGGCCCACTAGCGATCACCGATTGCAACGTCGTCCTCGGCGTGCTTCGCCCAGAGTTCTTCCCATCAGTCTTTGGAAACAACGGAAAACAACCACTTAATCTCGAAGCAACCACCACAGCATTCCAAGCACTGGCGAAACGAATCAGCGTTGAAACGGGAACGGCTCAAAGTGAAACCACTGTCGCCCAAGGTTTCCTAGACGTCGCCGCGGACAACATGGCCAACGCCATCAAAAAAATCAGCATCGAACGCGGTCACGACGTCAGCGACTACTCGCTGGTGTGCTTCGGAGGAGCAGGCGGTCAACATGCCTGCATGGTCGCCGACCGTCTCGGAATAGAAAACATTTATGTCCACCCACACGCCGGAGTCCTCTCAGCCCTAGGCATCGGGTTAGCAGACATTCGCAACATCCGCGATCGGGCAGTCGAACGAGAATTAAGCCCCGAAACTCTCCAAGAACTCGAACCGCAATGGCAAGAACTCGAACAGAACGGAAACGAATATCTTCTCAACGAAGGAGTGGAATCCGCCTCCCGTGAACTCCGCCGACGCGTTTCTCTTCGCTACCGCGGCTCTGATACGGCGTTAACCATTCCATCTGGCACCTTCGATCAGGTATTACCGGAATTCGAAGCTCAGCACAGCGCACGGTTCGGCTTTATCTCTCCTCAAACCACGATCATCCTCGAATCAATTCAACTCGAGGCAATCGGCGTCGCCCAACCGCTGTCATTCACCGACTCAGTTGATGATTCAACAAACTCGCTTCTGGGAACCTTCCCCACCACCATCGCGGGAATAACAACCGACACCCCATTTGTTGATAGACAACGCATCGCTCCCGACACTCCAATTGTTGGCCCAGCTGTTCTTATAGAACCCAACGCCACCACCGTCATAGAACCGAACTGGGAAGGTCGAATTAATTCCAGCGGCGACCTCGTTATCAAAAGAATTTCACCTCACACCCAAAGATCCGCAGTAGGAACTGACGTCAACCCAGTCCAATTGGAGATATTCAACAATCTCTTCATGAACGTGGCCGAACAGATGGGGGTAGTGCTCGAAAACACGGCAGTGTCGGTAAACATCAAAGAACGTCTCGACTTCAGCTGCGCCATCTTTGATCCATCCGGGGAACTCATAGCTAACGCGCCTCACCTACCAATACACCTCGGTTCAATGAGCGAAGCCATCAAATCTGTCATCGCTAATAACCCGGACATGTCACCAGGTGACGCATACGTACTGAATGCTCCCTACAACGGCGGAACCCACCTGCCTGACATCACCGTGGTGAAGCCCATTTTTGATGAAACAACACAAGAACGTATCTTCTATGTTGCAGCGCGCGGTCACCATTCCGACATCGGTGGCATTGTCCCCGGATCCGCTCCTGCAGACTCCACCACCATCGATCAAGAGGGCCTCGTCCTCGACAACATCCTGTTGGTCCAAGATGACAGATTCTTGGAAGAAGAAATCCGGAACATACTGACCGGAGGACCTTGGCCTGCCCGTAACCCCGACCAAAATATTGCCGACCTCAAAGCCCAGGTAGCTGCTTGTGAGCGAGGCGCAACCGAACTCAAACGGGTCATAACTCACTACGGTCTCAACGTCGTCCACGCCTACATGAGTCACGTCATGGAAAACGCGGAAGAATCGGTGCGGCGAGTAATAGCGGCGCTCACAGACTGCGAATTCGTTGGAGAAATGGACGACGGACACCAAATAGCCGTGTCAATCCAAGTCAACTTGGAGGAACGCTCAGCAGTCATTGACTTCTCTGGAACCAGCGGACAACACCCCGGAAACTTCAATGCTCCCAAAGCGGTGTGCCGATCGGCTGTTCTGTACGTCTTCCGATGCATGGTCAACGACTCCATTCCCCTCAACGCAGGCTGCCTCATCCCACTCGATATCAGAATCCCTGATCCGTCGCTCATCAGTCCCCACCCGCCAGCCGCTGTTATTGCGGGCAATGTGGAAACCAGCCAACTTCTCGTAGACACCCTGTTCGGAGCGCTCGGCGTTGTCGCCGGTTCGCAGGGAACCATGAATAACTTCATATGGGGTAACGACGAACACCAGTACTACGAGACAATATGCGGAGGTGCCGGTGCCACCCCCACATCCGATGGTGCAAGCGCGGTACACACCCACATGACAAACACTCGTCTCACCGACCCCGAAATACTTGAATGGCGGCACCCCGTGAGGGTTGAACACTTCAAAGTCCGCCAGAACTCAGGAGGGCAAGGAGCGCAGCGCGGCGGTGATGGCGTCGTTCGAAGACTTCTATTCTTGGAACCAATGACTGTCAATGTGCTGTCGTCTCGCCGCAAAATTGCGCCTTTTGGTGCCAGCGGGGGAGAAGACGGTCTTGTCGGTATCAATCGGCTGTTGAGAGCTGACGGCAGCAGCGAGGAATTACCGGGGAGCACCCGTGTAGATGTTCACAGCGGCGATCGCTTCGAAATTGAAACACCTGGAGGAGGAGGCTTCGGAGCCCTCGAACCGACAAATTAAGTCTCACACAAGTACAGACGGAAGGAACAAAGGAGAGGGATTGTGTCCACTGACCCATGGATGAGTTCGCAGCAGCACCGCGAACTGTTTGAAACGGTAAAGAACTGGGACCGTTGGGGATCTGATGACGAAGCGGGAGCACTGAATCTCATTACCCCCGAACTACGCGCCGCGGCTGCCGGTGAGGTTATTCACGGTCAAGCAGTTAGTTGTGCTCGAGAATTACCAGTTGAACCAAATGCCGAAAATCGGCACCCGGCGCTACACATGATGGTGCGAGGCGGAGATGACTGCGTTTCCCCCAACCTCAACATGGAGTCGACCGGCGATTTTGTGGGGGTCGCCTTTCATGGAATGGCAACTTCGCACATAGATGCGCTTTGCCATGTATTCAGGGACCGAAAAATGTACAACGGTTATACCGCCGACACCGTGAAAAGCACAGGTGCTACTCACTGCAGCATCATGGTCGCAGCCGAAGGAGTTGTTGGTCGCGGAGTGCTTCTCGATATTCCGCGCCTACGAGGAGTTGAATGGCTCGAACCCGGTGACGCCATCACAGCCGAAGAACTAGAAGCCTGCGAAGAGGCACAAAACGTGTCCGTCGGCAGGGGCGATATTTTGCTTATCGGTACAGGCCGCGACAAACGCCGAACCGAACTCGGACCCTGGCACCCATTCCATGTCGGAATGGCTGGGCTACACCCGGACTGCATCGAATGGCTACACGAGCGCGATATCTCAGTACTTGGCTGCGACGGAGTCAGTGACGTACTACCCGGTAACCATCCAGACGACTGGGTGATGCCCATCCACCAAACCGTGATCGTCGCCATGGGGGTCCATCTCCTAGACAATCTTCGATTGGATCGACTAGCGGCAGCCTGTAACCAACACTCTCAGTGGAGCTTCCTGTTCACGGTGGCGCCCCTACGAGTCGAAGGAGGCACAGGCTCCCCAGCTAATCCCATAGCACTCCTATAAGCCTTATATTCCTCACGACATAGCAACCTTGGGATGCGTAGCAACCCATACCAACGCCACCAGGATCACAGCACCCCCGACCACCGTGCCACCAGACGGGGTTTCATCAACGATCAGCCACACCCAGACCGGCGCTAAAACGATTTCACTGAGAAGCAGCAAGCTGGTGCGCGCCGCCGGCACATACCTCCCAGCAGCATTAAATATTGGAAGCCCAACCCCCAGGAGAACCCCGCCACTTGTGATAGCGAGTAAAACGTCGCGAACAGGCAGATCGAAACCTCCAGTGAGAGCGCCAGCAATTAACCCGACTCCGATGCCGATCACACCAGTAAAGAAAACTTGGGCCCGTGGATCGCGCCGCTCGCCGTCTCGCAATAGCACCGTGTAAACACCAAGCATCAACGGGATACAAGCAGCAGCACAAATCCCAACACCATTACTGCCGTCCCATGTACTGCCCATGATCACAACCCCGATAACAGCCGTAGCCATGGCAGCCCAGGTGTGGAGATCAACTCGTTCTCGCAACAACAACCACCCCAGCAACGCGGCAGAGAATGGCGCGAGACTCTGTAAGAACAGTGTCGTGGCAGCGTCAATGCGAGCAATCGAAATAATGAACGCGGTCGACATGCCAGCCATGAGAGCCCCAGCCAACAAATTCTTTCGTAACCCAATAGTGAGTGCATCAATCGGACGCGAAGAAGAACCGAACATCAACGCAACCACAGATGCGACAAGAATTCCTACCGAACGCCACAACAAAAACAACCATTCGGAGGCTTCACCAGAGGTCCACCGAAAAAGCAACGGGCTAAAACTAAACAACGCCCCCGTTAAAAAGACGAACGCTGCCCCATTCCGATCATTGAAACTCAGCCTCATCACAAGAGACTGTAACGATCGACTGCCCAAAGCAGAGAGAATGTACACATGGCAGTCGGCAACACCTCAGCCGCGCAATGGCGGGCAATAGAAGATGCGAGCGCATTAGCCGTGGCTACCCGACGACCATGGAAGGAAATATCGCCAACTGTCATCGAAGACTTCCAACGCGACGGGGTCATCATAATGCGTGAAGCATTCCCTCAATGGGTAGAACCATTACGAACCGGCTTGCAACGTAACCTCGACAACCCTCAAAGCTTCGCGTTTCCCTGCGAAAGCACCAACGGTGACGAACCGGGAAGATTTTTCGATAGCTACTGCAACTGGCAGTTAATCCCTGAATACCTTCTCTTTGCGTTCACTTCCCACGCAGCTGCCATCGCGGCGCAACTCATGAAGAGTGAGACTGCGCAGTTATTCCACGATCACACATTTGCAAAAGAACCCGGAACTCAAAAAGCGACGCCCTGGCATCATGACCTTCCCTATTACTGCATAGATGGAACACAAACCGTTTCCATCTACATAGCCCTTGACGTGGTCCCCACCCCAACTGCTATCCGGTTCCTCAGAGGCTCCCATCGGGATGGAAACACATATCGGCCTCGTAATTTCGCATCCGGAACTGAATACGACCATGACGACACATCACTTATCCCAGCTCCTGATGTCGATCCCTACGGGTCACATGTGTTTGTTGAAGCACTCGACCCTGGAGACGCACTTTGTTTCGATTTCCGAACCTTGCACGGCACAACAGCTGCCGAAATAAAAAATCGACGACGCGCTTTCTCGACACGATGGATGGGCGACGACGTCCGCTACCTTGAACGCCAAGGTGAAACCTCCCCACCACTGCAAAACCTAGGTCTCCAGTCAGGTGAGGTAATGCGCCCCGACTTGTTTCCCGTACTCTGGCCCCCATCCCACGATTGAGGAATACCCGCTAATGGACACGATCCAAACACCCGAGCGCATGGAATTAGTGGAACGCATCGCTGCACTCGGACCTCAATTCAACAAACGCGCAGCCCGATACGACCGAGACGCCGCGTTTCCCGAAGAAAACTGGCAAGAACTCGCCGATGAAGGCTTCCTTGGTCTTTGCGCACCTGCTGACGCAGGAGGTCTAGGTGGGGACTTTGTTGCCTATGCGTTGGTGAGCGAAGAACTTGGCCGACACTGCGCGACCACTGCCCTCACCTTCAACATGCACACAGCAACGGCGTTACTCGCCGGATGGATAGCCGACCAACTCGGTATGGATGAGGAACAACAAAGTCATCTCAATAGCGTCCGACCACAACTTTGGAATGGCATGTGTCACCAGGGCATCATCCACAGCCAACCTTTTTCTGAAGGACGAACACCTGGCAGTGGACAGCCGATCGGAACTACAGCAGTCCCTGTTGAGGGTGGCTACAAAGTTACGGGCAAGAAAATTTTTGCATCGCTCAGCGGTATCGCCGACATCCATAACGTTGTCGCCTTAGTTGATGGAGACCCCCGGGTCCGTCTTCTAGGCGTACCCGCAGACATAGAAGGTGTCTTGATCGAAGGCGACTGGGACCCTCTTGGCATGCGAGGAACCGACTCACGTGACCTCATCCTCACCGACGCGTTCGTCCCCAACGATCATGAGGTACTTCCCCCAGGTGTTTTCGACGCGATGGTGCAACGATTCCCGTATTTCTACATGACCCTAAGTTTCACCTACCTGGGCTTGATGCGAGCAATTTTGGACCTCACTGGGGAATATCTAAGAGGAGAACATGGAGTTGCTTCACGACGCGACAATCACGTCAAACAAGCAGGCTGGGCAGAGATGCAAATGATCTACGACAAGGCCCAGTCGTTGATGTACAGGGTGCTAAGCGAAGCTTCGGTCGACCCCACTAAATCAGCGTTGCGCCGCGCCTGGACCACCATGGTCGCAATTATGGAAGGTGCACCTGAACTCGCGTCGCTCGCTATTCGAGTGTGTGGAGGCCGCTCAATGCTCCGCCCCAACAAACTTGAACAGCACTACCGCGATGCGCGCTGCGGAGCGACAATGCTGCCCTGGAGCGTCGAAGTGTGCCTCGACCGCCTTGGCCGATATGACCTCTATCCCGACGACTGACAGAACTTCACTTCAAAGGCCACCACCACTGAGCATTAGAGTGAGAAAGTGCGACGAATTCAACATTTCATCGATGGCCAGCACACCGCTGGAAGTAGTGGCCGCGTCAGCGACGTGTACGACCCGGCAACGGGAAAAGTTCAAGCCCACGTCGATCTAGCTTCAATATCTGAAGTTGACCAAGCAGTCGCCTCCGCGACCAAAGCAGCGATCGGGTGGTCTGAGAGTTCCCTTACCCAACGAACTCAGATCATGTTTCGTTTCCGAGAAATACTTTCCTCTCGTACAGATGAGCTAGCCAAAGTAATCAGCAGCGAACACGGAAAAGTAGTTTCAGATGCAGCGGGCGAAGTTGCGCGCGGTCTTGAAAATGTTGAATTTGCATGCGGGATAGCCCATCACCTCAAAGGCGAAATCAATGAACAAGTGTCCGACGGCATCGAGGTATACAGCTTGCGACAACCACTCGGAGTTGTCGCAGGTATAACACCGTTCAATTTTCCCGCCATGGTGCCTGCATGGATGTTTGCTACAGCAATCGCATGCGGGAATGCCTTTATATGCAAACCATCAGAGCGAGACCCATCAGCAGCAATGCTTATCGCCGAATGGTTGATTGAAGCTGGTCTCCCACCTGGAGTGTTTTCGGTCCTCAATGGTGACAAAGAAGCAGTAGACGCCCTGATCGACCACGAGGACGTTGCCGCTATCAGCTTTGTCGGGTCGACCCCCATAGCGAGTTACGTCTATGAACGAGCTACTAACGCCGGTAAAAGAGTGCAGGCGTTAGGCGGAGCAAAAAACCACATGCTGGTCTTGCCTGATGCCGATATTGATATGGCAGCTGACGCCGCAGTGAGCGCAGCATACGGGTCAGCAGGTGAACGATGCATGGCAGTAAGCGCTCTAGTTGCGGTCGGATCAGTCGCAGACGAACTAGTGCAAGCAATTGCCAACAGAATTCCCGCAGTCAAGATCGGACCCGGAACCGAACCCGAAGCGGAAATGGGTCCATTGATTACACAAGAACACCGCGACCGGGTAGCCGGGTACGTCGAACGAGCCCAACAAGCAGGAGCGGTTGCCGTAGTAGATGGAGCCACCGCTGATCTTCCCTCCGACGGATTCTTTTATGGACCAACGCTTCTAGACGAAGTCACCTCTGACATGGAGTGCTACCAAGACGAAATATTTGGACCGGTATTGAGTGTTGTCCGAGTAGACACCTTCCGCGAGGCGATCGATTTGATTAACTCGAATCCTTTCGGAAATGGAACCGCGATTTTCACGCGAGATGGAGGGGCCGCCCGCCAATTCCAACATGAGGTGCAAGTCGGAATGGTGGGAATCAACGTTCCGATCCCAGTACCAGTCGCCTACCACTCATTCGGGGGCTGGAAAGCATCGCTATTCGGAGATACGCACATGTACGGACCTGAAGGAGTGCGCTTTTACACCAGGGCTAAAGCGATCACTGCCCGTTGGCCCGACCCGGCCTCTAGCCAGGTTGACCTAGGGTTCCCGCAAAATCAGTGATACAGACTTACCCGCAACGGAGAACGTGCACCACACAGACTGCGCCTATCCCGACCATGTGGGCCATACCTACACGAGCTTCGGGTTGCTGCCGGTCCCCAGCCTCTCCGCGTAACTGACGGACGACTTCAGCGATCTGACCTACACCGGTAGGGCCAATCGGATGCCCCATAGCCAGAAGCCCTCCCGAAGGACTGAAAGCACAACTACCACCAATGTCGAAGTCTCCTGACTCGACACGCGACGCCGCCTCGCCTGGCTGGCACAGACCTAACGCTTCCGCGTACAACAATTCTTCGATCGCAAAAGCGTCATGAACCTCAAGGACATCGATTTCTGATGGATCCACGTTCGCTTCCTCGAACGCCGCCATCCCAGTCTCCGCGGTTAAGGCGGCGTCAATACCGACGCCTTCCCCATACAGGCCCTCGGTTCTAGTGACCGACGAAAGAACCTGAACAGCTCGAGAACGATCAAGGTCCAAGCGATTGATCCCATCTTCAGATGCCACGATGACCGCGGCAGCCCCCTCACCAACCGGACAGCATTGAAGTCTTGTCAACGAACCGGAAATCGGTTCGGAAAGAATTTCGTCAAGGGTCCGAACCTTCTGGCGTTGCGCAAAAGGGTTGAGAGATCCGTTCCTATGATTCTTTAACGCGACGCGTGCAACCTGTTCATCGCTAACTCCATGTAAATCCATGTACTCAGAGGCCAACAACGCGAAGTGAGTGAACGGCACAATAGACCCACCCTCAAGATTTGGAATTCCTGCATGACCAGGCGCTGCACCGAGACCTCCCCTGGGTTTATCGACACCTAACGCCAAGACGACGTCGGATCTCCCCGAAGCAACTTCGAGGCAAGCCTGAGCTACCGCAGACGACCCCGACGCCGAAGCGTTCTCAACTTGGGTCATCGCGATTCCAGTAGCACCCAACCGGCTCAACATGATCCGACTAGAGCCCATACCCAACAAAGCAGTTCCGGTATACGCAGCCTCGACTTCCGGCCAGGTGACAGCCGCGTCGACCAACGCTGCCCGCACCGCGGTTATTCCCAGATCTACATAGGTGGTGTCACTTCGACGTTGATAGGGGTGCATACCTATACCAACCACAAACACAGTCCTGTCTGACAACAAACTTCGATTGCTCATGTCACTATCCGAAAATGTAAATCGACGACCGGATTGCCCTCATTGTCTTCACCGTCTACTAGCACCCCTACAACGGAATCACCGACGGCGACTTCGTCGCCCTCGACAATGGCTTTCAATACAGGGCCGCCGACTAATTCAACTACCCCAACCGTAAACGGAGTAGTTGGTGCCGGATGATGGTGACGGTGAACCGTCGCGACTGCTCGAACCGAACCGCTGGCTTCAAGCTCAAATTCTTCAAGTTCCAACGCTGACACACCGCATTGTTCACATCCATAGGGATCAGGCGGAAATGCAGTTCGAAGGCAATTAGTGCACCGATGTCCCACCATGACAGGGGGATCGGTCATCTTCAATAGCTGCGGGTGTCTTGGCTGACTAGTCATAGAGGTTGAAGGGAAGTAACGGTAGTCAAGATAGAAGCCGTGCCGCCGAAGTCACTGCTGCCGCACCCACAACCACTGCGAACATCGGTACCCGCTTCCAGCTCAGCACCGCCGCTGCAATAATTCCCGCTACGCGCGCGTCAACCACCAAATCGCCCCGGGTACTGAATGTTTGTAACGCTGTCACCGCGCACAAAATCGACAACGGGACCATCGCCAACACTTGCCTGGACCGATGACCTAAACGTTCGGGATCAACCAAAGCCATCCCTAGAGCTCGCTGACCGTAGACCCCGACCGCCAAGACCGCAACCACCCCCCAAGTGAGCATTAGGTCCGCCCCTCATCTCGGTTACGGAGAGCCAATAGGGCCGGAAGCGCTGCCACTAAGAACGGCAAGCCGCCTTGTAACACTTCGACCAATGCCAACGCGATGCCTGCGCCCAAGACTGCAATGAGACGAGCATTGTTTGTTGTGAGCTGCGGACGGATAAGCGCAATAAATAAAGCTGGGAACATGGCATCCATTCCCAAAGCTTTCGGATCGGAAACCCAGTCGCCTATCACTGTTCCGATCGAAGCCCCCAACCACCAAGGCAAAACAAGCCATAGTGACATCGCGACATAGACCCTACGAACATCGGAATCCTTTTGTTCCCTGTTCGCTAACGCAATATTGGGGTCAAACGCAGCGAATGCAGCTAAAGCGCGTTTCCATCTCTCAGGCCATAACCGAGGTGCTAGCGCGGCAGCCAAAACACCGAACCGAGTGGCAGTCAAACATCCAGCTACGACCCCTGCAGCAGCGCTACCTCCAGCAGCAGTTACTGCGGCATAGGCCAACGTCGCAGTAGCAGAATTAACGAGAAGCGTCGCGGCGACAATCACCCAGGGTGGAGTGCCCGCGGTGCTGTGAACCAGTGACACCGTAATCGCGACCGTGAAATAGGTGAACGCAATGGCCCACGCTTCTCCGACAGTTAAAGACGTCCCAGTAGGTATCTGACGCACCGGCAAATCATGCCAGCCCAAGCGCAGCGCGTTCTCGCTAGTTTGTTTGATATGGCCGATGTCTCCGATATTGCGCAGTGGTGTTCAAAGCGAGGACACCAACAAGTGACATTGAAAACCCGCCGGCCGAACTTGTCTGATGCGCTTGTCGATGCAGGAATTGAGATCGTTGACGGTCCGTCAGATCTCGTTCTGTGGCTCGATGACGAAATCTGTTTTTCTGCCCCATGGGAGCAAAGCTCAAGTGCAGGTGAGGTATTGATTGAAGCCTGTCTCCCCATGACAAGAGGAGTTCATGCGGTAGCAGTTGAAACCGACAGAGCAGTCATCTTGAGTTCCGACGGCAATAACTATCGCCGCATCGAATTCACCGAAGGCGAAATGGCCACAGTTGACTTTCAGCCTCTGACGACGAACACCATTGATGAATCGGCGAGACAAGCAGGGTTTACCTTGATCAACAGATGGGTGGACTGGTCGATGGATCCGCCGCTGCACAGTGACCCCTGCCACTTGTCACTCTTTCGCAACTTCTAGCGGAGAATAAAAATCTTCGAGTAGTTGCTGAAAGAAAGAGTCACTTTAAGCGACTTAATTGTTCATGACCTATTCGGTAGGCAATAGTGGTGTCATGACCGAAGTCATATGGGAGGAAGGACCAAGCCTCCAAAGCCCGCTCCTAGTTGTTGCTTTCGAAGGCTGGTTCGACGCAGGGGAATGCGCCACCGGGGCAATCCAGTGGATTGTCGATCAACATGACGCCAGACGGATTGCTCGCATAGACCCGGAAGAATTTTTTGATTTTCAAGAAAACCGACCGCATGTAGACATCACTGCAGATGGTGAACGCCGAATCAAATGGCCCTCACTAGACGCTCACGTGATCGAAAATGATTTTCCGCACGACTTAGTGCTGTTGTCAGGCCTTGAGCCGCGCATGAGATGGCGAACATTTTGTGACTCTGTCGTTGAAATAGCTCACGACACAAAATGCGAGATGGTGGTCACGCTGGGAGCAATGGTGGCCGGAATTCCTCATTCACGGCCTGCTGAGGTCAAGGGCAGTGCGGCAAGTGCTGAACTTGCTAGGAGACTTGGCCTTGACCGCCCGAGCTACCAAGGCCCTACCGGCATCATCGGTACCTTGCACGATGCTCTGGACAGCGCAGACCTTCCCGTCATCTCGCTCAGGGTCGGTGTTCCCCATTACGTCGCTGGCCCCCCCAACCCCAAAGGAACGCGAGCTCTTCTTGCTGAATTTGAAAAAGTCACAGGTGTTCCGACCGGCTACAGCGACTTAGATGCGAGCGTCCTTGAATGGGAACAACGAGTAAGTGACGCTGTCGAGCAAGACTCTGAGATCGTTGGCTACGTTCGGCAGTTGGAAGAAGAAGCAGATCGTGCCGAAGCGTCAGACCTTCCCTCGGGTGACGACTTGGCGGCTGAGTTCCAAAAATTTCTTCGTGAGCAAAGAGACGAGTAGGTCAAGACCTCAGAGCACTGTGTTTGCTTGTTGACGCAAGAACTGGTCTGCCAAAACTAAGCAGACCATTGCTTCCACCATTGGTACTGCTCGAGGTAGAACACACGGGTCATGTCTTCCCTTCGCGGCCAAGATGGTGGCTTCGTTGGATTGCGTAACAGTTTCTTGGGGGGAAGCGATAGTCGCCGTTGGTTTGAAGGCAACTCTCATGATCAAATCTTCGCCGTTGCTAATGCCACCTTGCACACCACCACTGTTATTGGTGGAAGTAGACGGTTTACCGTTTGGTCCCGGAACAAACGGATCGTTATGGTCACGGCCCGTCATCAAGGTCCCAGCGAAACCGCTGCCGATCTCAAAACCTTTTGCGGCTGGAAGAGACATCAGTCCTTTTGCCATTTCGGCATCTAGCTTGTCGAAAACAGGCTCACCGAATCCCGGAGTCATATTTCGAGCTAGACAAGTGACAACTCCCCCTAAGGAATTGCCGTCCTTTCTAGCCTCCTCTATCGCCGTGGTCATGAGCTTCGCTGCTGCCGGCTCAGGACACCGAGTCGGATCAGCTTCAACCTCCTCGCGAGTCACAGTTTCGGAGTTAACGTCCGCGTCGATGCCGTGGATAGAACTGACCCAGCCGAGTACTTCTATTCCCGTGGCTTGACTGATTAACTTTCGAGCAATGGCGCCTCCAGCAACACGTCCGATTGTTTCTCGAGCTGACGCCCGGCCTCCTCCTTGCCAGTTCCGAATTCCGTATTTAGCTTCAGTTGTCCAGTCAGCATGACTGGGCCTGTAGGTACTTCTCATGTCGTTGTAGGCACCAGATCGAGCATCTTCATTTCTCACCAACATGCCGATCGGTGAACCAATGGTCTGACCTTCAAAGACCCCGCTAAAGATTTCGACGCGGTCAGCTTCTTGACGTTGCGTAACCAACCTGCTCTGCCCCGGGCGACGCCGGTCAAGCTCTATCTGGATGTCGTCGTCGGTCAGCTCCAAACGCGGTGGACAACCGTCGACGACCACTCCGACGCCCCCGCCGTGGGATTCGCCGAACGTAGTGATGCGGAATTGTTTTCCAAAGGTGTTCCCGGCCATATCACCGAGAGTAGAGGTCGCGAGCCCTAACTCACGAAGAGATTCTTCAACTAGAACTATTTCCTGGGTAAATAGCGGTAATGATTGCAGGAATGGAACTCATCGACGCGGCGTTAGTTGTGGGCGCTGGGCTGGTCGCAGGAATAGTGAATGCGATGGCGGGAGGGGGTTCGCTCCTGACGGTCGCGCTTCTGAATGTGTTCGTGGGGTTGCCCGGCTTGGTGGCCAATGGCACGAATCGTGTTGGAGTTCTCGTCCAGAACGCGTCGTCTGTCGCAAGTTACCGAAAAGAAGGCGTCAGAGGCTTTCGAAGAGCAGTCCCCGTGATTGTCCCTGTGATCGCAGGTTCCTTGCTGGGATCTTTGCTGGTCTCGAGCGTAACGGACGAGACCTTCGAACGAATTTTCGGCATTCTGATGATCCCTCTGCTGTTCTTGAGTCTTCGTTCCCCCCGAAACGTCGGCCCAGAGATCAACTGGCACCCCGCAATAACCGCTGTGGTTTTCTTTGGTATCGGACTCTACGGAGGCGCATTTCAAGCCGGTGTGGGTCTGTTGATTGTTATCGCCCTATCAAGATCTGGACTTGATCTGGTTAACGCGAACGCCGTCAAAGTAGTCGTGATCTTGGTACTTACGACCATCGCCGTACCGGTTTTTGTTATTCGCGGACAGGTCGATTGGGGTTTCGCTGCGGTTCTTGCCATCGGTTTTGCGTTAGGTGGATGGATAGGTGCTCGAGTCGCTGTTCGTGGTGGTGAAAAGATCATCAAACCGGTACTGATCGGTGCAGTGGTGGCACTCGCCGGACGAATGATCGGACTTTATTAATCTCCACGCTCTAGCCTGCATCCGTGATCTTTGACTTAGACCTCGACCGTGTGCGCAACCGCCCAGGCATTAAATGGGAGCGTCACGGGAACGATGTGCTTTCCGCTTGGGTTGCCGATATGGATGTTGAAGTCCCCGACTTCATAAGCAGTGCAGTAATTGAGAGAATTAATGAGGGCGGTCTGGGTTACGGTTTTTACGACGAACCGATTCCGGTGTTAGAGGCCTTCAAAGCGCGAATGTCCAATGCCTTTGACTGGAATGTTGAAACTTCTGATGTTCTTCGGGTCCATGACGTCATTCAGGGACTCGAGTGGGTTCTTAAAACGTTGACGCCACCGGATTCAAGCATCGTTGTTCAAACTCCCGTCTACCCACCCTTTTATTCCAGCGTGGAAGGGACGGGAAGGAATTGGGTGGCTAATCCACTGCGTGAAACCGAACATGGATGGGAACTTGATCTCAACCATCTGGAAGAAACAGCCGCTCGGAACGACGTCTCAGCGCTCCTGCTCTGCCACCCGCACAATCCCTGCGGTTTTGTTATGGATAAAACCGATCTCGCGCATGTCGTCGACATCGCGGACCGCAACGACCTGCTGATAATTTCAGATGAGATCCATTGCGATCTTGTGTATTCACCTAACAAGCACGTTCCGACAGCTTCAATCAGTGATCTGGCTTCGGAACGCACGGTGACCATCACCGCAGCAACCAAAACGTTCAACATGGCCGGTCTACGTATGGCTTTCCTTCATAGCTCATCGGCAAGATATTCGCCGCTGCTTAAAGAAATCCGTCCCCGTATGATCGGTGGCATTAATGGTCTCGGTCAGGTAGCCACAGTCGCGGGGTGGCAACACGGTGATCAGTGGATAGCGGAGCTAGTTGAGGGCCTTGATCACAACCGACATCTTCTATCTGCCTTGCTTAACGAACATCTTCCGCAGGTGCGTTATCGGCTCCCGCAAGCGACATATCTTTCCTGGCTTGACTGTCGCGCATTGGAGCTGGGGGAGGACCCGGCAGAAGTTTTCTTATCGCGAGGTAAGGTCGCGCTTAATTCCGGACTCGACTTCGGCGTCGAAGGTGCGGGATTTGTTCGACTCAACTTCGCCACTTCACCTGAAATGCTGACCATGCTTGTTGAACGAATGGCTTCAGCTATTTAAACCGAATCCGATAAATCTTCGAGGTCGCCTTTGCGCGCTTGGTGTCGAAGCACCAAAGGAAAACCCACCGCCCCAACCGCGAAAAATAAGAACCACTGCACCGCATAAGCGAGATGAGGGCCAAGGTCGCTAGGTGGGGGATCAACGGCGACAGCTTCAGCTATCGGGGGGCTGCTGGTAATCAACTCGACGTACACCGGCGCGAGGGAGAGAGCAACTTGCTGATCCACTCGACCCACATCTGTTCGAGCGAGTGTGCTGATCACTCCGTCGGCACGGTCGCGAGCCCCTATAGACCCTCGAGTTTGACTGAGTCGAACCCGCCCGACTAGGGAAACCTCACCGGTCGGAGCCTTAAGCTGGTCGACGTCACACGAGGGTTCACTCAGCCAGCCGGCGACTACTAGAACCCCTTCGTTGCTATTGGTTGTCAGGGGAATAGCTAAATGGCAACCCGCCATGTCTTGGTGGCTTCGATTTCGTATCAACACGCTGTCACCGGTTGACCAGCTCCCTTCGAGCTGCACTAGCCGGAACTCGAAAATATCTTGAGGTTCGAAAAGATCTTTGGTTTCGAGCATCACCGCGTCCGCGCGATCTAGTACGACTTCGTTGCGGTCGAGTCGTTTTTGATGTCGTCCGAATTGCCATGTTCCAGCTAGCAGGAAGGTAACCAACAAGAGCAGCACGAGAACGTGAGCAGCTATCCACTTGGGTTGCCGAACAAAGCTGTACATCAGTTGCACGCTAGTCGGCCCCGTAGACTCAGCGGCCGTGTACCGCCGCCTGAATTTCGTGGCTTGTTGCGTTCTGGCCCTTGGCATAACTGTTGCCTGCGCTGAACCCGAAGCCGACCAAGCGATTTTTGTGCAACGCGAAAGCACGACGACTGACCCGTTGAGAAGCACCCAATTAGTAAGCCCCTCCTCAACTATTGAGCTTTCAGAAGTTGACGACCGAACCGACGAGCCCACAGCGACGACCACTTCTGAAACGCCAACACATAACGCCACAACGACAACTCTCAAAAAACGACCGTGGACGCTTCTCGCAGGCGGTGATGTGCTTCTCGATTTAACTGAACCGGAGGGTATCGATCCCTTTACGAAAGTTGAGCCAAGTCTTTCTTCAGCAGACGTTGCGATAGTCAACCTTGAAATGGCCATTACAGAACGAGGGGAACCCTACGACAAAGAGTTTGTGTTTCGAGCACCTGGATCCGCGGCGTTGACTCTCGCCGGTGCTGGCATAGACGTTGTTTCGTTGGCCAACAACCACATCCTTGACTTTGGGTCAGAAGGGCTCGAAGACACCATCTCGGTTCTTGACGAAGTTGGCATTTTGAGGCCTGGAGCAGGGGCAAACAATGCTGAGGCGTACGCCCCGAGAGTGCTCGTTTTAGATAATGAAATCAGGGTTGCTTTCGTGTCTGCATCAGCGATTATTCCCGGAGGTTTTTCTGCTGCAGCTGAACGACCCGGTGTTGCAGATGCAAAGTGGGCGATTCCCAGAGTGCTTGCCGCGGTTCGCGCCGCTGCAAGCGGCAACGACGTAGTGGTCGTCAGTGTGCACTGGGGTGTGGAGAGAGCAACCTGCCCATCGGAAGATCAACGAGATCTGGCCCAACAGTTGATAGAGGCAGGGGCAAACCTAATCCTTGGTCATCATCCCCATGTTTTGCAGCCCATAGAGACCTATGACCGCACTGTCATAGCGTATTCCCTCGGAAACTTTGCCTGGCATCCACGGTATGGCATCACCGGTGACACAGGTGTCCTCGAAATTTTCTTCAACGGGCCAACTGTAGAGGGATACCAATTCCATCCTCACATCCTCGACTATCTCGGCGGGGCGAAGCCGATCGATAGCGGAGAACGTCACGATCGCATTGTCGACATAGTCGAAGGAAGGTGCGAGGAGTACAACCCTGAACCTCCTACCACCACCGAAGGGGTGAACGATGAAGATATCGATTCAACGACATCAACGACGGAGGGGTGAGCTTAGGAAATCGAAACTTTCTCAATTTGATCAAACGGCTCAAAATTAAGCACCTGCCCCAAGAACGAAAGTTCGGCATCTAGGGCTTGAATGATCGTCCCAGCCTTTCTGAAACCATGACTTTCGCCTTCAAAAAGAACGTAAGCGTGTGGAATGGATGCTTGGGTAAGGGCACCCACCAGCTGTTCTGCTTGCGACGGCGGCACCACTGGATCATCAGCACCCTGAAGAATGATCATGGGAGTTGACAACTGGTCTGTGTGAAGAATTGGTGACCGTTCGTCGTAGATTTTCTTTTGGGACGGCCATTCCCCGACCAGAGAGTCGAGATAACGAGCCTCGAACTTGTGTGTGTCCTGCGCGAGTGTTGCCAGGTCAGCAACCCCGTAGCGCGATATGCCCGCCGCGAACAGAGAGCTTTTGGTTAACGCGCACAGTGTTGTGAAACCTCCCGCAGAACCTCCTTTTATCGCTAATCGCTTGGAATCAACGAGACCTTCATCCGCGAGAAATTGCGCTGCTGCTATGCAATCCTCAGTGTCAGCGATACCCCACTGACCCTTAAGTTTGTTCCGATATGGAGTTCCGAAACCGGTACTACCGCGGTAGTTGACGTCGACAACGGCAACTCCTCTATTAGTCCAGTATTGAATTGCGGGATCAAAGGACGACCTTGCCGCACCTGTTGGCCCCCCGTGGCTCAGAACTAACAACGGCGGCAACCCCGAAGAGGAAAGACAAGATGAATTTGTAGGAGCGAAATAAAAGCCGTAAGTGGTCTCCGAAGATGCGTCACCAATGGTTATGGATTCAGGAATGGAGACGTTGTCAGACGTCAAGAGCGATGGATGTGAATCGCTGAGTTGTTCGCTTGAACCGTCTCGGCGTACTGCCAGCACCGCGCTTGCTGACTCCCAACCCGCAGCAATAGTCACCACCCTCCCGTCATCGAGGGTGTCTAAACCATTGAACTCAGTCAGACCACATTCGACTTCAACTAAGTCTGATCCTTCTATTTGACCAATTCGTCCGACTCCATTGTCGATCCAACTGCACCAAATGTCTTCCCCAGCCCACGTGTAAGTTCGTTGGCCGAATACCCAACTAGGAGTCCCGAATTCCAACTCGGCCGCGAACACAGGTGTGGACATCTGTCGGGAAACATCTACGGCATGAATATTCCACCAGCCAGTTGCGTCGCTGACGACGTGTAGTTGCCCATCAGGTGAAAATCTAGGTTGCTGTAGTGCGGGCCCATCCAGCACCACTTGATGCCCGGTCCATCCAGAAGGGTCACGTTCTGCTACGTGCAAACGCACGTGATCCCACGGCATCGAAGGGTGATCCCAGGACAAATAGGCAAGTTGAAGACCATCAGGAGACACCACGGGTGAAGAATAGAAATCTGCGCCAGAGACAATCTCAGTTACCTCGCCGGTCTCGGTCACGGTTACCAGCATGTTGTGAGGTTGCGCGCCGTCTTCTCGATGCCGTTCCATGATCCAAACTGTTTCGGTCGCATCTGGTAACTCGACACCGTTCGCAAAACGATGCCCACGCAAGACAGAAGGCTCAGGGGTTATCGGACGAAAGTCATCGTTGAGAAGCCAAAGTCGCTGATCGTCAAATGAGGTCACCCAAATTCCACTGTGTGTTGGTAGCCAGCCTCCTCCTCCATATTCGTGGACCAAGGTCCGAACGTTGAGGTCCTCGGGGCCAAGAGTCTCGCAACGAGCACCGTCAAATTTTACTAGTGCTGTCCTTCCCGCCTCCGCCGGACGGCCCTCAAGCCACATAACCTCACCGTTGAACGCTCTTGCTTCAGATAGTCGAGTAGCACCGCTTGCTAGTTGTTCCGAGGTGAGTTGCGATGGCCAACTTCCGTACGGGCGGTCTTCTTTCACGTGCACCTCGAATTAGCGGCTATATCAATTGCATCACGCTAGCGGTTAGATAAGATCCAGCCGGCTGAAAGAGGGCAGCCGCATTGTTTCAGCGTCGTCTTTTGCGTCAAACAAAATCTTTACAACAGAGTCGCTACTCAGCTTCTAAGAGTTGGAAGGCGTGCGCTCCGGATCTCCCACCGATCTGAGAGCGTTCCGTGAGCCGAGGGAGAACCCACCGACTCCCTCGGCTCACATCTTTTAGATCCTTTGAGTGAAGACCTAGTTGTCGTCAAGGTCGGTCACAATTCGCTCCACCTCAACTCGTGTGGTTTCTAAACGCGTTCGGCACCACTCGATTAAGTGTGAGGCTCGTTGTAGGTCGACAGCAAGTGAGTCGATGTTCACATCATCTCCGTCGAGTTTTTCGAGAATTGAATCTAACTCTTGCGTAGCAGCTTCGAAGGTGAGTTCCTCGTCTGTCATATTGACTCCTTACTTTCGCGTGTTCGATTCACTGACTGTGCTGGTGATTAACAAATCGGCTGTTTCACTAAACAATGTGCTCCCGAGGGAGACGCTGTCTCGGACTATCTCACCATCGTGATCGCGAGTAATTGAAAATCCGCGGGCCAATATTCGATCGGGATGAAGGGCGCGAAGCAAATCAGAAATTCGGTCCAACCGTTGCGAATTGCGACGGATTGTCATCAAGCCCAGATCTGACAAACGGCCGGTGGCTGCAGCTAATCGCTCTTCCCTGATGTCGAGGGTTCTGCGGGTCCGGTCGCCGATGGCTCTCACAGAATAGGAAATGGCCTCGGTGGCCCGGTCGTGGCTAGTTACCGCGAGATTGACGATGCGCCGCGCCGACAAGTCGAGGTTTTGGTCAAAAGCCGCGACAGTCTGTACTAATGCAGCAGCGCAGGCCGTTGGAGTTTTGAACGCAGTATGAGCAACCTCGTCGACTACCGATCGGTCAATCTCATGACCTATCCCCGAAACAATGGGGCGTTGTGATTTAGCTACTGCAGTAGCGACGCTTTCGAGATCAAATGCCATGAGGTCGGTCCGCGCCCCACCGCCTCGCACAACTGCGATCACATCAACGTCGACATCGCCCAGGGTCTCAATCGCTGTTATCAACCCACTTTCTGCTTCAGCCCCTTGTACCGCAGAATGAACGAGAGAAATCCTGAAGGGATAAGGACTCGAAGAAATTTCATTTACGAAGTCGTTGTACGCGGCACTTCCATCAGAAGTGATCAAACCGATGTGGAGAGGAACTAATGGCACTTTCAGAGCACGATTTGCGTCCAACAGACCGGCCATGGACAAGGACTTCAAAACTCGTTCACGATCTACTGCGAGTTGCCCCAATGTGTGATTCGGATCGATAGCAGTCATCAGGAGCTGAACTCGACCTTGAGGCGCGTAAAAGGAAAGCTCTCCCCTAATCCGTACTCGTATCCCGTCAATCAACGGACCAGCTTCAGCCCGAGCTAAAACGCTCTCGACTCCTTGCCGGCGTCCCTTCCACAGAGCAACCGCCATTTTGTCGACGCGGCTCCCCTCGGACTCGGGCTCGATCAGATCGAAATAAACGTGACCGGAAGAAGCGACGTTAAGACCCACAATTTCGCCTTCTAGCCATATCTCTTCAGGGAAAACAGCTGAGAAGGTGTCCCGAATTGCTTCACAGAGGTCCCCGACTGACCAGGTGTGTCTCTCCGTCATCTTCGAAGCTCAGCTAATAGATCGCATGCTGGTGTTCATTCCAAATGACATTAGGCCGGAAACCACTCCACGGTGAACAGCAGCAGATATAGATGTTCTGGTTGATGGTGAGAGAAGCGTCGAGAGATATGCTCACACACGGAAGGTTGCCAGAGCGGACGAATGGGGCGGCCTCGAAAGCCGTTGTGGCCTCCGGGTCACCGTGGGTTCGAATCCCACACCTTCCGCCAAAGAAAATCTCCGGTTCGACCCCAGGATTTAACGTCTGTCAGCGAAGAACTTTGACAGAATCGCACCACAGTTGTCGGCTAACACACCGCTGGTAATTCGCGCTTGGTGGTTAAGTCGAGGATCGGCCAAAAGGTTGTACAACGTTTCAGCTGCTCCGGCCTTAGGGTCATGCGCTCCGAAGACCACATGCGAAACGCGGGCGTTGAGTGCCGCGCCAGCGCACATGGGGCATGGTTCTAAGGTCGTGACCAGCGTTGCTTCGTCGAGATACCAGCTTCCTAATTCCGCAGCAGCGTCTCTTAACGCCAAGATTTCAGCATGAGCCGTTGGGTCGCCTGTTAGCTGACGTTCGTTGTGTCGGCAGGCAATAACCGTGTCGTCCACGATTACCAAAGCACCTACCGGAACGTCTTCGTGTTCGAGTGCCTTTTGAGCTTCTTCAAGGGCGAGCCCCATCGCTTCTTCAAGCTTCATGGCGGAGAGTGTGGGATTCGAACCCACGGAGGCCGGTTAGACCTCACACGCTTTCCAAGCGAGCCCATTCGTCCGCTCTGGCAACTCTCCCTGGTCATCGTCCCACGAGGCGACCAGGTGATCTGCGGCACACAGCGAAATCCGCTGAGAGCTGCTGCCTCCCGGCCCTGACTCGATTCACGGGACGCTGTTGCACAGGACCCGGCCGCCACGTGGAACGATAACGCGCTCTTAGGTTACTTGCCCCTCAGCGCAGCGGCACGCAAGTAGCATCACCCACTAATGGTGTACCAGTCTCTGTATCGACGCTTTCGACCCCAAAGTTTTTCAGAAGTTATCGGCCAAGAACATTTAGTAGCCGCGCTCCGGAACGCAGTGATCGAAGACAGAGTTGGTCATGCCTATCTGCTCAGTGGTCCGCGAGGGACAGGTAAAACCTCGACGGCGCGCATACTTGCTAAAGCCCTGAATTGTCTTGAGCCTCCGGGGAACGGTGAACCATGTGGAGCTTGCGAGAGCTGCGTTGCCTTTGAGTTGGGTAATTCCATGGATTTAGTTGAGTTGGACGCCGCCTCTAACAACAATGTCGCCAACATTAGGGAAATCACAGCTAACGCTGCTCTCGGTAGTCCCGGAAAGCGAAAGATTTACCTTCTTGATGAAGTTCACATGCTTACGACGGCTGCATCCAACGCTCTTCTCAAAACACTCGAAGAGCCTCCAGAGCATGTCATTTTTATTCTGGCGACCACTGATCCACAGAAAGTGCTACCCACCATTCGCAGTAGGACACAGCACGTCGAACTGACATTGGTCCCCGCGCGACTTCTCAGCGACCACGTTGAAGACATCGCAGAACGAGCTGAACTACAAGTCGACTCCGCGGTCGTTGAGTATGTCGTTGAGCGCGGCGCTGGTTCGGTTCGAGACACGTTGTCAGCTTTGGACCAGGTTGTGACAGCTGGCGGGATTCCAGAAAGTCGAGGATCGGTAGATGCTCTGGTTGAGGCCATCGCTAATCAAGATCTCACAGAAGCACTGACAGCGGTCGCGATGACCATCGACGCCGGTGTCGACCCTAAGGATCTCGCGTATCGCGCGACCAGAAAATTGCGGGACGTATTTCTTGCCGGGGCAGGAGTTAATTCAGGGCGGATCAGCGAAGCGGAGTTACCAGCACTTGCTGATATCGCGTCCCGCATGACCCGAGCGATGAATGTCCGCGCCCTAGAACTGCTAGGCCGGGTTCTTGTAGACATTCGCCAGTCACCGGACCCTCAACTAGTTCTTGATTTGGCGATGGTCCGACTTTTTGCTGAATCAACACAGCCCGGAACTACCCAAGACACGTCTGAGGGTTCGACGAGTCATCGGGAACCAGGGACTAAGCCTGCCGAACAGGCACGCGCAGCACTTGCAGCTGTTCAACCCCTAGAAGAGCCGGAAACCGCTGCACCTAAACCCGAAGCTGCCCCTGTTCCACCTCCTCCACTGGAGGACAACACGAGTCCAGCTCAATCTCAAGGTGGTCCGCAGCCGGACGAGAATCGTGCCGCTGAGACCCCAAAGGACTTGTCGATAGCTCAGGTATCCGACGTATGGCAACACAAGGTTCTCCCGGTCTTGACTGCTAAAGCGCGGGCTCGATTTCAAGTAGCGAAAGTTATAGACGTAGCCAACGGGTGTATACGTTTCGAACTGCCTAACGAAATACATCGGGAGCGATGCGAACAACTCAAAGGCGATATCGAAAAAGCCCTTAGAGAGATGCTCAATACCTCAGTCGAAGTTGAGCTAATCGCCAGCGAAGGAAAAACGCCCGAAAGCAATGACCAGATCCAATCAACTTCTGAAGAAGAGATAGTTGACCCTGCAGAATTCGAAGTAGCGAGCGATGGAGGCCCGTCGAGTGTCGACCGGGTACTTGAGGCATTTCCCGGCGCTGTGGCCTCAGATAAAGAAACTGGAAAGTGAGAGTGCCACGGCTATGACCGAGTCGATGTCTTCTGAACAGCTTTTGAGGCAAGCACAAGAACTGCAAGAACAGTTGACCGAGCAGCGGAAAGAAATCTCTTCGACGGTTGTTGAAGGATCTGCTGGTGGCGGCGCGGTAAAGGTTGGAATGCGTGCTGACGGTACGGTTCTTAAGGTACATATTGACCCTGATGCAGTGCATACCAGCGAAATTGACATGCTCGAAGACCTCGTAGCCGCTGCTTTCCGCGACGCATTACGCCGATGCGGCAACGCGCAAGCGACAGCAATTACAGGGATGAGCGCCCCCGCTCAGATTGATGGAGAGGTGTAGAGCGACGTGTACGACGGTCCAGTACAAGATCTAATCGACGAGCTTGGCCGCCTGCCAGGCGTCGGCCCCAAGTCGGCACAGAGAATCGCCTTCTATTTACTCAAGCTGCCCAAGGGCGATGCGGAGCAACTAGCGACCGCCATTGTTGAGGTAAAAGAACGAATCGGATTCTGTAGCAAATGTTGGAACATTTCAGAAAGTGATGTGTGTGCACTCTGCGCGGATCCGCAACGACAGACAGGCTCATTATGTGTGGTTGAAGAGCCCAAAGATGTCGTTGCCCTAGAGCGAGCTGGGTTCCGTGGCCGCTACCACGTCTTACAAGGAGCGCTGAACCCAATGGAGGGCATAGGGCCAGAGCAGTTGCGCATCCGGGAGTTGATGTCACGTATCTCCGACGAAGAGGTTCAGGAATTAATTTTGTGCACCAACCCGAATATCGAAGGCGAAGCGACGGCCATGTACCTGTCACGCCAATTACAACCGCTTGGCATCAAGGTGACTCGAATCGCCAGCGGGTTACCAGTAGGCGGTGACCTTGAATATGCCGACGAGTTAACACTGGGTCGTGCGCTGGAAGGAAGACGCGAACTGCAGAGTTAGACCCAAGGTGCTAGTGGGAGGGCGGATGCCGGAGCTGAGAACTACCCGGATCAATGTGTCGCGGGCACATTGTCACCTAATCCCGTAG
>CETM01094793.1_pt1 | contig 24934 bp, 30 predicted proteins | sample 361451 | NCBI WGS metagenome assembly CETM01 (sample SAMEA2622690, study PRJEB7988) | marine metagenome | isolation source: saline water (ENVO:00002010), including
ACAAAAGAAAAAGGTTTAGAATTAGGAAAGAAAGGAAAAAGAAGTAAGATGTTTAATGACTTTTTCAAAAATGGTGGCTATAAAAAATGGTTACCTTCATCTACAAAAGGTAGAATAGGTCTAGTAGTAGCAGGTGGATTATTATTAGGGTCTATATTTGGTGATGATGATGTTGAGCCCACAGTAGAACCTGTAAGTGAGGAAGTATTACCGGAAGAACCTACTACTGTTGATACTATTGCTGAAACCCAAGATGATACAGGGGGCTTTCAAGGTTCAATAGGTGATACAGCCCAAGAGGAAATAGATAAATGGATGGCTAAAAATGTACCTAATTTAGATGATGTAGATTATGGCCAATCAGTATGGACTGTGCCTGATGAAATGGATGTAAGTTATGATTTAGGATTGTGGAATACAGATACAAGTAATACTTATATCGGACCTTCAATGAGTGATGATGACTTAAACTATATACAACCTACATTACCAAAAGGTGGTAAGATAAATCCTAATGCGTTAAAGAAATATAATTTTGGTGCTTTAGGTGAGATACCTTTATTAAGTTATATACAGATAGCCGCTAAGGCAAATAACATACCTTTTAATTTATTGTATGGACAAATAGCAAAAGAAACTTTTAATACATTTGACCCAACTTCTTTCAATGGAAAAGGTGAAAATAGTTATGGATTAGCCCAGATTAACATGGATGTTTGGGGTGAAGGTAATGAAAACCCAGCTTCACATATACCAGGGGGTCATGCTTTTATCACACCAGAAATGGCTATGGATCCTAAATTCGCAGTAGATTTTCTTGTGCATAATGTAAAAAGATTAACCAATCACTATAGTGATACATGGGATCCAATCGTAGGTATTATAGGTCATAGAGGCGGACCAAGTCATGCAGAGTATTACGCAAGAACAGGTAAATATAAAACTGATATGGATAAATCTTATATTGATGATATATTTGGATATGCTAATCAATCTAAAATATCTGGTGGTGAAGGATTTGATAGCTTTGAATTTATGAATAAATGGAATAACGCAAAGAATACTGGAGTAGGTGCAAGTGCTACATTTACACCAACTGAACCAGAGGCAGTTAATTTATTTATTGATAAATTCATTGAAGGTAATTTAGGTAGAAAAGCTACAAAAGCCGACTATGATACATGGGCACCACAATTTACTGAAACCGAAAAGAAAATTTTTAATGCAAGTTTAGAAGGAGACTATAAAGGCTTAACACTTGGTCAAACATTACAAGAAGGCATGGAAGATACAGGTGAGTTTAAGTTTGTTGATAATAGAAAAAATTATCAAACAGTCCAAGATTGGATGACCAAAAATGTACTAGGAGTATTTGATATATAATGGTATGGTACGACAAAGAAGGTAGAACTAACCCAACACAAGAAGGTGAGTTTCAATATTCTGGGCCACCAGGTCAAGCTGGTAATCCTGGCTTATCTGCTGAGGAATCAAGAAAAGTATTAGAAGGTTTAGAGGAAAAGCATAGATGGTTTAGATATGATAGTGGTTCTTACGGTGTAACAAAAGAGGATAGTCCACCTGAAAATGCTACCTTTGTAGATGAATTACCTGAGTTTCAAGATGCAGTAGAGGCTGGTACAGATTTCTCAACTGATACTTTTGTGGATTCTGGCTCAGTTATTTCAGAAGCAACAAACCCAACAGGTGCAAATAATAGTCCTGAGGGTGGTAATGATGGTAGCGAAACTCCTACTCAAAATACAAATACAGAAGGTTCAGAAAACCCAGCACTAAAACAATTACCTCAAGGATCTAAAATTATTAAAGTAGGTGATGAATACAGAATAGTATTAGAATTTAGCGATGGTCTAGGTGCCGCTTGGTATGATATGACTTCAGTTCAATGGGCTAATCTAGGTAGTCCTAATGCAGATGAAGTTTTAAATTTAGATAGTTTTATAGGTAAATATGGTGACTTTTATTTTGGTAACTTAAATGAAATAGAAGTAAATGGTGATGTGGCTTGGAAAGAAATGACTAAATCTATCTTTGCTGAATATGGACAATATGTACCTTTAGATAATCTTGAATTAAAACGAATGGTAATGCAGGCTTACTTAGAAGGCTGGGACGGTGAGCAAACTAAACAAGCTTATAAGAATACAAATTATTACAATGCTATGACCGAACAAGCAAGGGCATTTAAAAATATGTCCACTGCTGAACAAGCCGCTGAAATTGAGAGAACCCAATATAAAATGTTAGCCCATCATATCTATGAATATGGTGAAAATCCAAGTGATGGTATTACAAGTTTCTTAGCGGATGCTACAAAAGTAGCTAAAGGTGAAATAGGTTTAGATGGTGCATACTTTAATATTACTTCTAATGCAGAAGCCGTAGAAGGTAGTTCAGCACATAGGAGATTAAGTGACCAAGCTGAAGCTAAAAATAAAGCTTTAGGTGAGGCACAAGGTTGGTTAGCTAGAGTATTGGATGCACATAACACTTATCTTGGTAATCATATAGCAGTGGATAATTCTCATTATGATAGTATTGCACAAAACTTAACTACCGGTGTAACTGATTGGAATACAGAATTGGCCGCTATACAAAATGCTTCAGCTTCTATACATAAGAATAAAGATCCTTTATTAACTTGGAATCAATATTCATCTGGTGCTAAAGGTGTAGTAAAAGGTGCATTAGAAATAGAAAACATAGCCAGTGATGATAGCTTATTAAATAAAATTTTAAGTGAGGAATTATCAGGAAAAGATTTAGATAAAGCTATAAGAGCCGATAGTAGATTTTTAAATACAGTAAGAGCAAAAGATGAATTAACCTCTAGTATTAATTCATTAGGTAAAAGTATGGGGTTTGAAACATAATGGCATTAATAGATACAGACTGGATAAAACAAATTATAGATAGAAATCCATGGTTACAAAACTTTGGTTCTGATTTTATTAACTCTTTAATTAATGACATTGTGCTAGAAGGTATTACTGAACCAACAGAGATATTAGATATAGTAAGAACAACCCCAGCCTATCAAGCTAGGTTTCCAGGTTTAATAGAAAGACAAACAAAAGGTTTAGCTCCAATGAGTGAAGCTGAATATATCCAATATGAAACATCAGTTTATGGTATTTTAAATAGTTATGGTGTAGCTGATGTATTTGCAGATGGTGGTATAAGTGGTGAAAGTTTTAAAAATAAAATAAAAGATTTAGTAGCTGGAGATGTGTCAGCCCAAGAGTTTTCAGCAAGAATGGATAGAGGTTATGCGGCAGTCGTAGATAACATAGATGAGGTATCATCACAATTTAGACAATTTTATGGTACAGAACTACAGGAATCAGACTTACTTGCTTACTTCTTAGACCCTAGTATTGGAATCCAAATTATTGAGGATCAAGTAGCTACGGCACAAATAGGTGCTTCAGCTCAAAAATTTGGATTGAATATTACACAAACTTTCGCAGAGAAATTAGAGGACTTCGGTGTAACAGAACAATTAGCAAGACAAGGTTTTGCAGAAGCAGCCAGAGAACAGGAGTCCTTGACAAAGCTGGCTAATATCCATAGAATTAATCCATTGAGTGATGAACAAATATCAGATTATATATTTCATGAGGATAGTAATGTTGCGGCACAACGAAAACAGATTTTCGACACCGCATTATCAGAGTTTCAAGCTGGTGGGGCCTCTCGGCTTAACCAAAAAGGCGGTATCGCCGGATTGGGTAGGACACAAAGAGGTGGCTACTAGATGAAAAAGGTAACCCAGAACCTAAATCTGGCGAAGCGATTCCCTATTGGAAACTCCAACCAATAGGCGTAACAGGAGGAAAAATATGAGTAAATTTGAGGAACTTATCAAGGAAATCAAAGCAGGAAACATAGATGCAGTGGATCAATTAGAATCCGAGTTTAGTGGTTCAGCACTAAGAGAAAAAGCTGAAAAGGCAGGAGAGCTACAAGCCCAGGTAGAGGCGCTTGCCCCCTTTGCTAAAGAAGCCAAAATAAAAGAGCTTCAAAGTAATCTACCCGACAAATATGCAAATATGCAATTAACTGCGGATGACTTGAAAGATGTGAATCCTTCAGATATTACCCTTGAAACCCTCATTGTAAAGGCTGAAATCAAGAACCAACAACAAGAACAGTTTTTGGCTCAGGCTGCAACTGCGGCTGGATTTGAGTCCGTTGAGGCGTATCAAAGTGCATTAGATAGTGTTAGACCCGAGCCTTCGGTATCACAACCTGAGGCCCTTAGCGACATGGAGACTGTTGCAAGTGCGGTTACTAATACTTCTGCAGGTCAACCAGACAACACAGTTGATACAAGAAAGATGGCAAGGGAAGTATATTCAGAAGCAAAGGATGGAGGCAAAGCCCACGATTATGCAATGGGTGAAGCCCTAGAAGCCTTATTTGACAACCAAGTTAATCGGGAGACATAACTTTGACAGATAGGACTTGCCAATATTGTTTCGCTATACAGAACCATAACCGGAATTTTTGTACAGAGTGTACAATGGTTATAGATACTGTGGTGTTGAATATTGCACCTTCGGCAACGCCGTCAATAAAAAATAGTATACCGCCCAGGGGTTCAAATAACTCTTGGGAAAAGGGGACTAGGACAGATGATAGGGGAGTACCTTATCTTGACAAAAACCTAGACCCTGTTAAGATGGGTGAGAAGTTCAATAAATATGACTACGAGCCCAAACCAATTAAAGTAACAACTTAAAGGAGAAATAAAGTGGCAACACAAACAGGAACAAGAAGGACCTATGATTCCACAGTCGGCGTAAAGCTAGACATGGAAGACGCCATTCATTTAATTTCCCCATTCGATGTGCCTTTTCTTGGAACTTACGGTGCCCAAGGTGGGTCTGCTTTCGCTTCAGAATCCACTTCTAGTAAAAAAGTCGAATGGCTAGAGGACGAATTAGTCCCAGCTTCAGACAAGGTAAACATGGGATCCAACATCAATAACTCCGCTACAACTCTTGTAGTTGATAATGGAGCTTATTTCAAAGTTGGTGACCTTATCAGAGTTGATGATGAGTTAATGGCAGTTTCTGCTGTTTCATCAAATAACCTCACAATTTCAAGAGGTTATGGCGACAGTACTGCTGCCGCTCACAACGATGACGCTGATGTCTTTATCTTAGGAACAATCCCTGTTGAAGGTGCTGATCCAGTATCAGGTATCAACAACCAGAGAACTTCTTTGTATAACATGACACAGATATACCAAGATGAACTAGAAGTAACTCGTTCAGAGGAAAAAGCAGCCAAATACGGTGTAAGTTCTGAAATCGCATACCAAGGTGGTAAGAGATTAAAAGAAGCGGCTGTTAAATTAGAACAAAATATTATTCTCGGTTCAAGAAACGAGGATACATCCAACAAGAAAAGGTCTATGGGTGGACTTGACTATTTCATTACAAGTAATGTAGATAGCTCAACAAACGCATTAACCTTAGCAAAAATCAACGACCAAATGCAGGCTAGTTTCAATGCTGGTGGTAATGTAGATATATTGGTAGTTGGTGGTACACAAAAGAGAAAAATCAATCTCTTTGATTCCGATGATATTCGTTTTTCACAAGATGAAAACATCAGAGGTGCCGTTGTGGATTATCTCGACCTTGACTTTGGTAGAGTATATATAATGTTAGATAGATGGGTACCATCAGATATGTTATTTGGGTTAGAAACTCAATACATTAACATGGTGTGGTTCGATACCTTTTTCATGGAAGCACTAGCTAAAACTGGTGACAGACAACAGTACCAACTCGTTGGGGAATGTTCGATGAAGGTTAAAAACCAGAAAGCTCATTTTAAATTTAACGCCTTAACATAAGGAATTAGATTATGGGAGTAGTAAGAGGAACTATAAGTAGCTACAGCGATGTATCTACTGGTTCCTCTACTCCCGATGAAACTGAGGAAGAGGAATAATGGAAACCAAAGTAAATCTAGGTCAAATTCTACAAGGTGGTTTAGCCGCTTTAGTTGGTTGGTTGTTTAAAACAGTTAATGACCTTCAACAAGAAGTAGCAACATTAAAAGCACAAGTACAGGCTTATCAAGATAGTATTGCAGGATTCAATCAAAACTTAACAATTATTGAGGAAGTAATTCGAGAAATACTATTTAAAGTAGGTGGATAATGGCTGCCGCTAGTACAGTAATAAACCGAATAACTAAAGCTTTTAATAGGCATGACAATGCAGATATATTGGCTGTGTCTATGAATAGCAGTACAACCTCATTAACTTATACTGGGATCTTACCTGCATGGGGACCAGGTACAGTAATAGAAGTAGAGGAAGAATTAATGATGGTTCAAACTGTGGATACTACTTTAAAAACAGCTACAGTTATAAGGGGTTGGTTAGGTACAACTGCCGCAAGTCATAATTCAAATCTACCTATCTATGTTAACCCAAGAGTTTCAAGAGATGATATTTTAAACCTATTCAATGATTGTTTAACAGCAGTATTTCCAGCTATCTATAAGGTAAGTACAACTACTGCCTCTTATGATACTAATACTATTGGATATAATGTACCATCGGATGTGTCTAAAATATTATCAATAACTTACCAATTAAATTCAACAGCAGAACAATGGGAACAAATTGGTGATTATGAATTAGTACAAAATTTAGCAACCAGTGATTTTGCGGGCGGTAATGCAGTCATGATAAGAAAATCTTTACCATCCTCAGCAAGTATTAGAATTACATACGCCTCACCTTTCACAAGATTTACTGCGGAATCAAATGATATGACTAGCCATGCAGGATTAGAGGAATACATGACGGATCTTTTATTCTACTTCTCTATGAATAGATTAATGGTTCAAGAGGAATTAGAAAATACCCAAAAGAAAAATGCACAACAACACCAAAGAGCCCAGGAATCACCTGCCTTTTTATCAGTAAGAACTGGTGAGTGGTTCCAAGCAAGATTTGAGGAATTGTTGCAAGATTGTAAAAACCGACTACACTTAGAAAATAAACCATTTATAATGAGCAGATATGGCTAGAAAATATTTTAGTAACACAGCAGTAGCAACAACCTTAGCATCCAATATATCGGATGCCGATACTTCATTAACAGTTAATAGTTCTACTGGTTATCCAGCAGTACCATTTGTTATAGCCATTAATGCTGGTACTTCAGCAGAGGAAATAATTAAAGTAGGTGCTAAATCTGGTACAACCTTTAGCACACTTACAAGAGGTTATGATAGTACAACTGCAAGAGCCCATACTTCTGGAGCAAGTGTTAAACATGTGGCCGCGGCTGAGGATTTTGACGCCATGTTCACACATACTCATGCTACTTCGGATGGTCATGCAAATATTCCTATAGCTAATGTTACTGGTACAGTACCAACTACTAAAGGTGGTACAGGTGTTACTTCATTAGGTACTGCAGGTCAAGTATTAAAAGTTAATTCAGGAGCTAATGCTTTAGAATATGGTGATGTTGAAGCCGTATTTAATATTGATGGTATGACTGATGGATCAGGAATTACTATAGCGGACGCAGATAAATTTCCTATATCAGATGGTGGTACAGAAAAATATGTAAATGCTTCACAAATTAAAACTTATGTTGGACCATTAGATACAGAACAAGTACAAGATATAGTCGGAGCCATGTTTAGTGGTAATACAGAAACTAATATCTCAGTAACCTATGATGATAGCGATGGAACAATAGACTTAGTTTCAACAGATACCCAATTAACAACTGAAGCCGTACAAGATATAGTAGGTGCTATGTTTAGCTCTAATACTGAGACCAGAATTTCTGCAACTTACGAGGATGGAGATGGAACGATTGATTTAGTTGTAGATGATATGACAACTAACACTCAATTAACCACTGAGGAAGTACAAGATATAGTTGGCGCTATGCTCACAGGTAATACCGAAACAAGAATAAGTGTTACTTATGAGGATGGTGATGGAACTATCGACTTTGTGGTTGATGATATGACTAGCCTTACACAAGAACAAGTTGAGGATTTTGTAGGTGGTATGGTTACAGGTAATACTGAAACATTTATCACAGTTACTTATGAGGATGCAGATGGAACATTAGACTTCGTAGTTCCAGTTAAAGATGAGGATGATATGGCTAGCGATAGTGATACATTTTTAGCAACCCAACAATCAATTAAAGCTTATGTGGATAATGCAAGTGTTAGCTCTGAACAAGTCCAAGACATTGTTGGGGCTATGTTCACAGGAAATACAGAAACTGGTATAACCGCTACTTATGAGGATGGCGATGGTACAATAGATTTAGTTGTGTCTGCCTCATCTGATGTTATAAAGGATGCAGATAATGATACAAAAATTCAGGCTGAGGAAGCTTCAGATGAGGATAAATTAAGATATGATATTGCAGGTACAGAAGTTGCTGTCCAAGATGTGGGCGGTATGGCTTTTACTACTAACTCTGGAACAGTTAGACATCATCAAACACAAGCTGGAACATATACTATAGCCGCCAATGAAGGTCAAGTAATGGCTGGTCCAGTAACTGTCACCGGAACCATAACAAATAGTGGTACTCTGGTGATAATATGACATTAAAAGTAAATACTCTATCAAAAGTAAGTGGTAATAATATTACTCTTAATCACCCTTTAAATTTAAAATCATATACAACTACAGCAAGAGATTCCTTAACAAGTGCGGCTGGTGATATGATATATAATTCTACAACTAATAAGATCCAGTTTTATAATGGATCTGCTTGGAATGATTTTTAATGAGTACCTTAGAAACAAATAATATATCTAAATATAGTGGTAATAATATCTCAGTTGATGACGCCTTAAAATTAAAAGGTTATACAACTTCTCAAAGAAATGGATTAACATCCGTTGCTGGTGATGTAGTTTATAATAGTGAAACAGGAACAATAGATTATTATAATGGTTCTAACTGGTATGCAACATCTGGTAATACCTTTGTGTTTGACTGCTCATATTTAGTTATAGCAGGTGGGGCTTCTGGAGGAAGAGCTGGTAACTCATCTGGTTCTGGTGGCGGTGGAGCAGGTGGTTATCGTAATTCATTTAGTTCTGAAACTTCTGGTGATAATTCATCTACTGAAACACCTTTAGAAATTACTTATGGGGCTTCTTTAACAGTAACCGTAGGTGCAGGTGGGGCAGCTAAATCAAGTGGTGAAGGAAACGAAGGTAACGATAGTGTATTTTCAACAGTTACTTCTTACAAAGGCGGACCCGGAGGTAGTTCTCATCACGCACCAACTGGAACTTGGGGTTCTGGTGGGGGAGCGGCTGCTTATACTAGCGGTGGCTCTGGTGCCGCTGGTACTGCCGGTCAAGGTGGAGATGGCGGTGGTGGTGCTGGTCACTCATCTACAAACAATCGTGCTGGTGGTGGTGGCGCAGGAGCAGGCGCTAACGGTGGTGGTGCTGCCCATAACAATGCTGGTTCTGGTGGAAATGGTTTAGTCTCATCAATTACTGGGGGATCTGTAACAAGAGCAGGTGGCGGAGGTGGATCCGGACCTAACTCAGGTAATACCAGAAGTGGTGGAACTGGCGGAGGTGGTTCTAGTTCTAATAATGGAGGTACTGGTGGTAGCGGTACAGTTAATACAGGTTCAGGAGGTGGTGCCTCTCTTGGAGATGGTGGTACATCTGGTGCAGGAGGTAGTGGAGTAGTTATACTTCGTTGGACTACAGCAGATGCAACATTAGGCGGTACAAGAACAGGTTTAACAGACGGTGGTGTACAAACTGCAGGTTCAGATAGTTATATAATTTTTACAGCAGGAACAGGAACAATTACATTTAGTAGTCCATAGGATAATATGAGTGAATTAAAAACAAATACAATAGCAACCCATGATAATAACAATGTGGCTATGAGTGATCCTATGAAATTAAAAAATGTAAGCACAACTGACAGAAATGCTTTATCTAGTCCACAAGAAGGTGATACTGTATATAACTCTACTACTGGAACAATAGATTTTCATAATGGAGCAGAATGGGTAGCCACTTCTGATACTACTTATGTAACGGTAGTAGATTATTTAGTTGTTGCAGGTGGTGGAGGAACTGGTTACTATTATGGTGGAGGAGGTGGAGCTGGAGGACTTCGTTCAACTGTAGGTAATACAGGCGGGGGTTCTAACTTAGAAACAGCTTTAACTATTACAGATAATACCAATGTTACGGTAACTGTAGGTGCTGGAGCTACAGGAAATCACTCAGCAGGCACAACAGGAAGTAATAGTGTTTTTTCATCAGTAACATCAACAGGTGGTGGTTCTGGTGGTAGAGCTGGTCCAAATACAAATGCAACAGCAGGTGGTTCTGGTGGGGGTGGTTCTTACACTAATACATCAGGAGCTGCCGGTACTGCTAATCAAGGTTATGCAGGTGGTAATGCTTATGGTAGTACTGCATATCAAAAAGCTACATCTGGTGGTGGTGGCGGAGCTGGTGAAGTAGGTGCTGCTTCAACAAACTGGGACCAAGGTGGTAATGGTGGCGATGGTGTAATTTGTAATATTTTAAATTCTACCAACGCAAATACTAGGTCTGTTGGAGAAATAGACGGTTCTAATGTATATTACGCAGGTGGTGGTGGAGGAACAAATGGAGACCAATCTATAGCCAATCCAGGTACTGGTGGTAAAGGTGGTGGCGGTGATGGATATGATAATACTAATGATGGTTCTAACTTCAATACTTATGATAATGGTGACGCCAACACAGGCGGTGGAGGCGGTGGTGTACCTGGTGCAGGAACTAATGGTGGATCTGGTGTAGTTATACTTAAATACCCTAGCTCTAAAACTATTACTGTTGGTGCAGGTTTAACATCTACAACAGATACACAAGGATCTGATAAAATAACAACTTTTACAGCAGGAACAGGAAATGTTAGTTGGGCATAAGCTTTGCATAATAGAAGGAACGATGTATAATAGGAGATAGATATGGCACATTACGCATTTTTAGATAGCAATAATATAGTAACCGAAGTAATTACAGGTATAGATGAGGATGATAAATCTACTTTACCAAGTAAATATAGTTCTTGGGAAGAGTTTTATTTAAGTATGAGACCTCAATATGTGGCCTGTAAAAGAACTTCTTATAACATGTATGCTAATGAACATAAGAAAGGTGGAACAAAATTTAGGGGTAACTATGCTGGTATAGGTTTTACTTATGATCCAGATAAAGATGTATTTATAGAACCCCCACCTTATTCTAGTTGGACTTTAGATGAAAGTAAGTGGCAATGGAAAGCGCCAAAAGATAAACCTGATGATGGTAAAGACTATACTTGGAACGAAAATAAACTGGAGTGGGAAGAAATAGTATATGAGTAGCGAACTCAAAGTAGATACTATAAATGAAAAAACTTCAGCCTCTGGTGTAACCATTGATACTGTTTTAATTAAAGATGGTTTAGTAGATGGTAAAGATGTATCTACATTAACACCTGGTGGATTTGTTCATCTAAGCACAGATAGTTTTACAACAGCTTCCTCTTTTACTAAAGATAGTATATTTAGTGCCACTTATGATTACTACAAAATTGTGGGTTCTGTAGGTGCTACTAATAATGCAAACGGTACTGTTACATTTCTTTTAAGAGGAAGTGCTAGTGATGTAACTTCAAATTATCAAGGTTTAAGGAACTATTCTAATATAGGTTCTGGTTCTGCTTCTGGTGGTACAAGTACAGGAACAGGTAGTTGGTATGTGGCTGACGCCGGTGGTGCTGATGCTGATAGAATGGCATTTGATATAATGCTTTATAAACCTTTTGTGGCAGTAGATACTAGGTATGCTTGTAATGGGCTTGGGCCTTATGCAAGTGCTTGGTATTATCAACAAGCTTATGGTTATAATAGTAATGATACCTCTTATGATGGGTTTAAATTAAATTATAGTGGAACAGAATTTACAGGTTCAGTTTCAATTTTTGGATTAGTAAAGAGTTAATATGGCAAAATCAGATTACATAGCAGAGGCAACTACAGAAATAAATAATGCTAAACCAATCAAGCAATGGATTAATGGTGAAATGAAAGAATTAACAGACACCGAATATGATTTAAAAATAGACCAGTTAGCAACCCAAAAAGATTTAGACGCCTCAGAAGGTTACAAAGAAAAAAGAGCTTTAGAATATCCATCAATAGTGGATCAACTAGATTATATATATCATAATGGATTGACTAAATGGAAATCAGATATAATAAAACCAGTTAAAGACAAATATCCTAAGCCATAATGGATTACTTAATAGGTTTTCTATTTGGCTATTTCTTGCCTAAATTTTTTAGATACTTAGATAAACTAGGTAAAGATTTGATAGAAATTCCTGACCATTATTCAGAGGAAGATTGGGATTGGATAAGATGACAAACCCTAACGGATTTACCCAAAAGGAAATGTTACTAATGATTATTGAGGGGCAAAAAGAATTAAATGAAAGGATTGACTTGCTTCATGAAAAGGTTAATGCTAAAGTATCAAGACAAGAATTATTCGGTTGGATAGTAGCCATAGGTGCCTTATCTGCACTGGTTACTAACTTAGTGTAAAGGAGACATTAATATGGATTGCTGTGGAAACGGGTGTTGCAACAACGGGGGGTAAGTAAGTATTTAAGAATTTTAGCCGCCGTATGTTTAATATATCCATTACCGGTATATGCTAATGAAGGAGATACTACAACTACTACTACCACTACTATACCTACTACTACTACTACTACTATCCCGGGAGAAACCGAGGAAGTAGAAACTTTTGACGGACCTTTAGAGGAAGAGGAAGAAACTACAAGTACAACAAGTACAACAACTACTACTACCACTTCTACTACGACTACTACTGTGCCTACTTATGAACAAGCCACAGATATAGAGTTACCTGAGGATCAATTAGATATTAATGGTGATGAAGTGGAAAACAATATAGTAATTAATAATCATTATGATGGTCAATTTGGTTGTACAGATTTTTGTATGAACTTACACTATATGCAACACGGCAACGATAGTGAGGATTATACATTTATATTACCAGAAACAACCACAGTGGAAGAGGAAGAATTAGATATAGAGATATATGAAGTAGGTTTTACAATAGGTGCATTAAATAATGAAGGTACAGTTACCTATACTCATACAGATGAAACAACCCAAGAAAATGTCTTAGACGCCCAAAGTAATTCTAACTTACAAACCATGCTTGAAACAGTGGTTTATAATATTTACGATACACTAGACACCTTCATAGAAAGTTTTACAATAACCATTAATGACTGGTCATTGTTAGATGATATATCTTTTAAATATGTTATGCCCACAACTACTACCACTACAACTACAACAACTACAACTTTACCCCCTCCGCCCCCTGAACCCGAACCTGAGCCAGAAATTTATATAGACCCATATATTAAAGAGGATAAAGAAGTTATACTAGATGATGGAACTGTTGGAACATATAGTCAATCAGATATAGATGATGGTACTGTTGAAAGGGATAACCAAAGACAGGCTAATTTAGATACTTATGGTTGTGAATTAACGGATGAACAAATAGAAAGAGGAGATTGTGATGTCGAAATTATTGAGGAAGATATGGAAGAAATCGGAGACGAGTTTTTTGATGATGTTGATATACCTGACTTTGTGGAAGATGAATATGAGGAGGAAGAGTTTATTGAACTTACTGAGGAAGAGATCCTTGAACTTGAAAAAGAAATGGAACTTGATGTTAAAAAGTTGGAATTGGAAGATGAACTTGAAATCTTGGAATTTGAAAATGAAGAGGAGTTTGAGGAATTTATTGAAACCTATGTTGAGATTGAGGAATTCTTAGAGGAGTTTGATGATTTTGAGGAAGAAGTTATTATACTAGAAATACCTGATGAAATTGAAATAATTATAGAGGAAGAGGATATTGATGATTGGGACACAGAGTTTGAGGAAATAGAGGAAGATGAATTTGTTGAGGAAATTATCGAAACAGAAATACCTGTCGAAAAAGATGAGGAGGAAATTATTGATATTGTGGTTGAGGAAAAGATTGAGGAATTAGAGGAAGTAATCGAAATAGAAATAGAGGAAGATTTATCAGATGAGGAAGTTGAAGAGGCCATTGAAGTATATGTGCAAGAACTCGAACCCGAGGAAGTTGTAGAAGTATTGGAAGAAGTTGTAGAAGTTGGTATAGAAAACTTAGACCAAGCTACAGAGGAAGTACAAGAAGTTATACAGGCAGTAGTAGAGGAAGCTATTGAGGATGTAGAGGATCTTACTGAGGAACAAATAGAAGTCGTAGCTGAGGTTTTAAATTTGGAAGAGAGTGATGATGTTGAAATTATTGCAGAGGCTGTAAAAGATGATGAAGTAGTAGCGGAAGCAGTAGAGGAATATGTTGAAAGAGCTATAGAAAATAAGGATGTAGAGAACTATACCCTTGCTGATGTTGTTACAGAGGTACAGTTTGAGACCTTCTTAGACAACCCAATAGAAACATTTGTGGATATAGATTTGGATGAAATAAGTATAAGCACAATAGGAGATGACATGACCCAAGACCAAAAAGAAAAAGCCCAGGAAGTTGTGGTTCCTGTAATTTTGACTAGAATAGCTAGTATGTCGGCTTTAATATTTAGGAAGACTATATGATAAGTAAATTGTGGAATTGGTTTGTTGAAGCTATAAAAGAAACACTCAACCTTAGTTGGACTTTGGTTGGTTTAGTTATAGCCACACTTACCTTAACAGGCTCTGCCCAGCAAGTTACTGGATTAGCTACTATAATAACATTAGGTATATGGTTACTAACGATAAGCTTCCGAAAGTAAATTGTCGGACATATAAACACCCAAATGGGTACACTAATGTATCTATTTGTAATTGTAAATACCCAAAACATTAGGAGTAATAATGAAAAAATTCCAAGTAGTAAGGTTAAGCAGTCAAGCTGATAGTACCTCAGGTGTTTTATTCTCAATTAATGATGATGGAACTAAATCTTTCATGTGTTATACATTAGAGGATGAACATAGAGATACTAAGGTATGGGGTGAAACAAGAATACCAGAAGGTACATATAAGTTAGAGCTTCGTACTGAAGGTGGTTTCCATAGTCGATATGTAAAGAAATATGGTTCTATGCACAAGGGGATGATTTGGGTAAAAGATGTACCTGGGTTTGAATATATACTTTGGCATACAGGCAATACTGATGAGCATACCGCAGGGTGTCTTATAATAGGACAATCTCAAACAAGTAACTTAATAAAGCCAGACGGATTTGTGGGATCCAGTGTTTCGGCATATAAGTATGTCTACCCAGTAATAGCAAAAGCTATTCAAGAAGGTGGAGCAGAAGTTACTTATATAGACTATGATACCAATACCCATTGTTCACCTAGTTGTAAAACAAAAGCACCTACTCGTAGATTTTTTAGTAGGCCTATCTAATGGCTAAATCAGAAATAAACCAAAAGATACCTTATGATTTATCTTTAGAACAATTCCAAAAAGCTACTGGTATTGGTGGTTTATGGTCAGTAGGTATAGACGGAACTGGATATATGTTATCCACATTAGAGGATGAAGCACCATTTGATTATAGGGCTTATACAGTTCAGTCTATACCAACTCAGAAACAAAAAATAGATACTTCTGCTGAGCCAGGTGAACAAACATTTGAGCAATGGTGGACTAGAGCCCAACACTCTTTCCATGAAGGTGCAGGTCAAGATGTATTTGACGCCCCAGGTTCTAATCGATTTTCTTTTAGGTCAAGTAGAGGTGTAGATATATGGACAGAAGGTCAGATAAGTTTATTGAAAGATACCGATAGTGTAGCTAATAGTACCGGTGATGACTTAAATTGGTTTGTGGCTGGTGGCTATCTATTTTATAGTAAAGATGGTTCATTATATAGAGGCACAACAGTTGATGGTAGTTTTACTGCAACAGATTTAGGTGGGCCTGGTAGTGGTCAAGATATAACTTCAATCACTACTGATGGTCAATTCGTTTATGTATGTTGGACAGGTGCAAATAATATAAGGAAAGCAGATATAGATTCCGGTAGCTGGTCTAGTGAAGGATCTTTAGCTAATAACTTAGACCCTGAAGTAATAGGTTTTGTTAAAGGTAGATTGATTGCTGGTAAAGATGAAAAATTATATGAGATAGATTTAACTACTACAGATGAGCCAGATCCTTTCTTTAAACATAGAACTACAGAATGGACATGGACTTCAATAACTGAGGCTGGTCCAGCTATTTATGTGTCAGGTTATGCAGGTGAAACTTCAGAGATTTACGCCACAAGATTGGATAGTCAAGACTTAGCTTATGCAAGTGTAAGTACCCTAGGTGCTCCTGTAAGTGTATATAAAGCACCAGAGGGAGAAGTTATACATACTATTAAGGGTTACTTAGGTAAAGCTTTAGTAATTGGTACAAGTAAAGGTATAAGGTTAGCTTCAATCATTAGTGAAACTGGTGGATTAGAAGTTAGTTCTTTATTGGTATCAAGTGATGAAGGTTTATCTAACCCAGTTAAATCTATAGAATTAGATGGTGACTATGCTTACTTTGGATGGACTAAATATGATAGCACTTATTCTGGTATAGGTAAAATTGATTTATCTACTACGGCTTTCTCTAGCCATTTAATGTATGCTATTCAAGGTGATGTAACCAGCATAGCTCAGTTTGGTGGAAGGTTATTATTCTCTGTAAATAATGTACCAAGTAGTGGCCACAGTAGAGTTATTAAAGAACATGCCACTAACTATGTAGGTACTGGTGAATTAGAAACAGGCGAAATCAGATATGGTACATTTGAAGTTAAGACCCTAAGATATTTTGACGCCATGTTAAAAGGTAATGGTCTATTAGATGTGGATTTAAAAGCAGACATAACTGGATCTTATACTAATATTGTATCTAACTGGGAAGCTGACATAGAAGTAACCGACCGAGTTTACGGTATTATTGAACAAAATTTAGATGATGATATATCAAGGTTTGAATTAAAGCTAACCCTAAAAACTTTAGTTTCTACTGCCACACCTAAGTTATTAGAGTGGCGTTCAAGAGGTGAACCTAAAGTACAGGGAAGGTATAGGTACTTTGTTCCTATAATGTTATATGATACAATGATAGGGAACAATGGCCAAGCATTTGGTTATGCTGGCTATAGCCAAGAGAAGTTAAATGAACTTACGAATATCTATAGGAATGGTAAAAGAATACAATTCCAAGATCCCGGAAGTCATTTACCTAACGGCACACCATCGGTGACGGTGAGAATTGAGGATTTACAATTCAAATCGTGGGCGCCACCGAGCGGATATGAAGGACCAGGAGGTATAGCATTAGTGGTGATGAAGGAAGAATCCTAAGTACTCCACAGAGTACAAGTCCAGACATAGATGAACATATAAAAAGTCTAGGTCTGGATCCAAAAGACTACCATATTTTAGACCCAGTTGAAGTAAGAAGCTGGGATACAAATATGGGTGATAGTGTAGAACGCCTACATTATTACAAACTTAAATTAATCAGAAAAATCCCAGAGAAAAAGGATTACTATGATGATTTAATCAAACAAGTAAAAACCCATAAGCCTACAAAGAAAGTTGCTAAAGGTGATTCCACATTTGTGGTTGCCTTATCTGATTGGCAATTAGGTAAATCTGATGGTAAAGGTACAAAGATGATTACCAAAAGAATACTAGCCATGATAGATGGTGTAACTAAACAAATAGAGGAACTCAGAAACTCTGGCGAAAAGATTGATGAGTTATATATTGTAGGATTAGGGGATATAGTAGAAGGTTGCGAAGGTCATTATGATATGCAGACTTTCTCAGTTGACCTAGATATGAGAAGCCAAGTTAGATTAGCTTGGCAACTACTTATCAAATGCTTAGAGGCATGGTCACCTTTAGTAAATGATATAAGGGTATCATGTGTACCAGGAAATCACGGGGAAGTAAGAAGGAACGGAAAAGCCTTTACTACTTTCGGTGATAACTGGGATGTCCATGTATTTGAAATACTAGAGGCTGTATTATCCCAGAACAAAAAAGCTTATGGTCATGTTAAGTTTGAAATACCTAACGATGAATTAGTTATGGTAACAAAGATACGAGGAAACAAATTTGTATTTGCACATGGTCATCAGTTTAGAGCTGGTGGTACAAATAGTTTTGATAAACAAAAGAAGTGGTTGGCTTTACAGTCATTAGCCAAACTACCTTCAGATGGTTGTGATGTAATCTTATCAGGTCACTTTCACCATTTGTCTGTAGTACAAGAATATAATACCTTATTTCTACAAGCACCGTCTATGGATGGTGGTAGTAGATGGGCTGAGAATACTCATGCCTTAGTTTCGGATCCCGGAACATTGACTTTCTTAGTTACCAAAAATAAGGTTAGTAAAATTGAAGTTATTTAAGGGGGTGAAATAATGGTTGAATATAAAGACATGTTAGAAAAAACACTATGGACCTTCGTGGAAGCGTTCATTGGTGCTTTAGTCGTTGCTCCTCTCGTAGGTGTAGAAGCTGAAACAATACAATTGGCTGCTATATCTGGAGCAGGTGCGGCACTTGTTGTCGTTAAGGAATTTGCCAAAGCAAAGATTTCCTAATGCCAAAAAAGAAAAAGAAAAAGAAAAAAAGATATTAAGAAAGGCCCCTGAAATGGGGCTTTTCTAAGGTTCAATCATTATACACTCGCCGGGACATTCCTCAGCGGATTCAATTACAGCTTCCTCTTGACCTTTAGGAACAACAGCTAAACCATTAGCTCCTTCTGTATTACCTTTTATTGCAGAATATATGTGGTCACCATCTTTAACATAGTAAAGACCATCATCTAAACCCACAAAAACATCAGGTGCTATTTCCTCACATAGTCCATCACCTGTACATAAATCTTGGTCAATCCATACTTTCACAAAAGTATTATATCATAAGCCATGTTTAGCCAAAGTTACAATCGCCTCTTCCGGTGATGTAATTACAGCAGAAATCCCGCCGTCAGAAGTAATCCTATCTAAAAATAATTCTTGTTTAGGACTAAGACCATGAGTACCATCATGTCTTTTAACTTCAAAAGCCACAAATCTCCCAGAGATACATCCTATTATATCAGATATACCTCCACCTTGTGTAGCATTACCATGTATTTTAATCCATGTACCACCATAATCTCTAAGTGTGGATAGTATAGCTCTATGGATTACACTTTCTCTTGCACCCATTTAGGCACCTCCCTTTTCGTATATTTTAATAAGTCTTTCTTATGAACCAAATAATATTCTCTATAAGATTTAACTGGACTTCTATTGTTTTTCACATCATCAGGCATAGCTAATACAGGTTTAGTTAAATCTTTTATTTGGATATTCTTTGGTAGTTTATATAAATGGTCTCTCAATTTCTTTTCGGTTAAATGTTTCTTACCATATCTAAATGTATATTCCGAACATAGAGTAGTCCATAATCTGTAGGTATATTGATAATTACCACTTCCTTGTCTTACCCACTTACTACAAGGGTGGTTAATATAACATGCCTTATATAATATATCATTTTCATAAGGTGCTATATCATCTAAAATTCTGTGGGCGGTACTCATTAGCTGGGCGTATTCTAAAATCATCTTAACCACATGCTTATCACAATGGTACATCGCCGCTTTAACAGGATCTTTATCTAGGTAAAAAATGTTCATGAAATCTCTCCTTGAAAAGAGTGGGTTACTTGGCGCATGTAACCCACTCTAATATTGCTACGAGAGAGGAGGTAGCAATATAATTATAACTCTATACTTGGACTATTGTCAACTGGTGTTTCAGATAATAAATCCCTGCTAAATACATCATTAACTTCGGACCTTTTTTGATTATCCCATTCACCATCAACTATAGATAAAGCACATGTTCTACCATTTAATTTATCTAATGGTATATCCATTGCACCTTCGCCGTTAATAGGTACACCACATGCTTCTAAAGTATTTCTAAAATTCCACAATGATTGTGGTAATAAGACGGTATTATAAAAGAACTTCTGTCCATTAAATTCGCCTCCGTCTATTTGAAATACCCATACTACCATTGGGTTACCAGCTTTAGAAGTTTCAGCTTTAGCCTCTACTACTTTGGCAGGGTAATTACCTTCAGGTATTACGACTTTCTTTTTTCCTTCAACGCCAGTAAAATCTACGGATAGTTTTTTCTCGCTTTGAATATTTACTTCTCCCATTTACTTACCTCCTAATTTGTTAAGTATCTTTGGAACTGTTACATTGTATGCCTGGTTAGGCAATACAGGATCATCACCAGTTGTAAGTCTTTCACCTACTAAGGCTCTTGCACTTCTAAATTCCATACCATACATTACATCTGGTACTGCATCTATTGGTGCGCCTGCTGGTATATCACCTTCTTCAACAAAAGTTCTGGCTATAATATCTGGCATTTCGCAGAGTGTTGACCTAATTGAGGGCGACACATCTGGCACAATGTCAGGACCTGTGAAGTCTTTATCTTCCTTCAAGTACCTTTCTTGTGCTACATATATTAAGTTCATACCTTTTGTCCTACAAGTTGCAGATAGTTCTTCCATAAACTCGTTCATGGATTGACCTAATCTACCCCAACTTTGCATAGTTGGATTGTTTGGCATGCGTTCTGTATCTCTACTTTCCTCATCTTTAAGGATGTATCTCATACAAGTACGGGCCAATGCTGTTACTGTATCAATAACCACTGTCTTTCTATCGTGGTCACCATACTTTAGGTAATACAAAAAGTCATAGGCATTTGCCCATGTAACTTTCTGAGGTTTACCTTTCTTATCTACGGGAAACAGTTGTAAATCTGGTATATCTCTTACCGTCATCATACCTGGTTCAGCCATAAACAGAATTGGTTTTGGACCAGAACAAGCAAATCTAGTCTTACCAGTTTTCTGTTGACCATATACACACATGTGTAATGATTGGCCAACTTTATCTACTGTAGATACTTGTCCTTGTATTTCGGCTAATCTAGCTTCGTCCATCTTTCACCTCCTTGGTGTTATATCTTTGTTTTCTTATCTGACCTGCTTGTGGTGATCCCATCAAATCAGCATTACATAAATCCTGAAATGAGCAATCCCAATCACAAGCTTTGGAAAGAACTCTAAAATAAGCCAAGTCATCTTTACTATCCATAAAGTTAATCATTGTAGCCGTGCTATATAATTCACTTATCATGGTATCAGTAACTAACTTTGGCTTAGCTATAGTTATCCTCTTATAAAAGTTAGAACTGGATTTAAGACTTTCTAACCATGCGGTTAACTCATCTGTCATCTCCAAATCATTTTCCTCTATAAAATTTTTAAGAGTAGGATAATCTGTTTCTATCTTTACCTTAGACATACGACCAGACTTAGTCATACGAGGTACTGTAGGTGGTTTAGTACGGATATAATTAAATATAAATTGGTCTACTTTTATATCCAATTCATTTAACGCCCACAAATATAATGTGGATTGTATATCTGTATTTCGCCACTCAGTATCTGGTAAAGTTTTATTAGATTTATGGTCCCAGCAACTAACTGTACCATCTCTCTTATCTCTTACAATCATATCTGGTTTGAATTTAAAGTTTAAACCACCAGTAATGGTTACTTCAAAATCTTCCTCTACTGATATAATTTCTAGGTTCTTGTCTTCCTTTTCCCAGAAGTCCATATAACCATTCATTAATCTAGCAGAGATACCAGGTAAATCACCATAGTGTTCTTTTTCCTCAGTTAGAAAACCATTAAACTTGTGTGTTAATTCACCATAAGTTTCTAACCAATCCTCATCTTTGTAATGTGCTTCCAACATAGAGTGGATCCAATTACCTAAAGCTAATGGTACTGATTTTCTAACCGGCTCTAATCCCTCAATATATTTATATTCATATTGTTTAGGACAGCGCCTAAAGGTTTTTAATTTAGATTGTGATATATTCATCACTACCTCCTCTAAATCTATTATACTATGTTCGGACTATTTGTAAAGTTTCTGCACCTTCTGACCAATAGTCACCTACTTGAACATCAGCCACAATAGGTACTCTGAGTTCAAAGTCATAAGGTTCTATGATAGGGTTTTCCATAATTCTTACTATTTTCTCTATGGATTCATTAACTTGGGATTCGTGAATAAGAAGTAGTAAGGAATCATGGACTGTCCCTATCAAATTGTTTAGGAAATCATCTCTTAATTCATTTAAGGTCATTAACATTAGGTCACTCGCCAACGATTGAACTGGTGAGTTGATAGCCTGCCTCTCAGCTTGGGCTCTATAATATTCATTGGAAGAATGGATGTCATTTAATACTCTCAATCTACCTAATGGATTCATTACATAACCTCTGCGTTTGACTGTATCTCTCTGCCTTTGGTGCCATTCAAGTAAAGCTGGATAAGTGTTAAAGAATTTAGTTCTGGTTTCTTTTGCTTCTTCCAACGATATACTTAGACCAAAATTATCTCTTGCATATACCTTAAACTTCTCAGCACCCATACCATAAACAAAACCAAAGTTAACCGCTTTAGCTTTCTTTCTTTCCTCTTTTTCTGGGAATTCTTTACCAGTCATGGCTTGTGCAGTTATCGTATGTATGTCGCTATTGCTATGAAAGGCGCTTAAAAGTGCCTTATCGTTGCTGTAATGCGCCACTAAACGCAGTTCTACTTGTGAATAATCAACTTCAACAACCTTATAATCTTTGACCCCACCAATAAGACCACGGATAAATTCATCTCTAGGTACTTGTTGTAAGTTAGGATCCGAACTAGATAGTCGCCCAGTTACAGTATGAAATGGTTTAAAATTGGTATGTAAACGATAATTACTATCCATTCTTTCTGACCAATTATCAAAGTATCTTGATTTATAGCCAGCCCAATGTCTAAACTCTAACACCTTATCAACTACACCTGATTGATCCATATCCAATAGTCTTAACAATACGGATTCAGCAGTAGAAGGTGTACCAGATTTTGTACTCTCTAACATAGGTAAACCTAACTCTTTATACAATAGATTACCTAATTGTTTAGGACTACGAGGGTTAACTTCATAACCTATGATATTCATTAGGTCAGTCTTAACTATTTCCACTTGTTCTAAAGTTTCATCTTGCCTATTGTGAAACTTGGTCCTATCTACTGGCATACCATTAATTTCCATATCAGCCAAATTTCTATAAGCTGGCATTAATATATTAAAATATAATGGATTAGATATATGATGATTACCTTTATTGGATTCACTACCTATAAGATTTCTTTGTGCTAACCATATTTGGTAAGTGTATAGCACATCATAAGCACCATACTCAAATAGTTCTTCCTTACTCATTTCATAAGGATCTTTTGATTTCATCAAGTGTTTCCATGGCTCTGCACCTAAGTATTTAATAGCCAAGGTTTCTAAATCTTTCTTGACATTTTCATCAAGGACATATTCAGCACCCATCGTATCAAAACTAGGAAAGTATTCTCTACCATACTTAGCTTTGATGGCTTTATAATCAAACTTACCGTTCTGCATAATCCAATATTCTACTTTATCTAAAATAGGATATATCATTTCCCAGTAACTATGTTGCATTTGGTACTTATAATCTTGGTGATATAAAGGTAACACAAATGCAGTTTCACCATCAAAACTAAATTGTATGGTCACAATGTTAAAAGAAGGACTAAAGTAATCACCTAGTCTTTTCTTATTATCAGTTGTGGTTTCTACATCTAAAGCCGCAGTCTTTTTAAATGCCTCTTGGGCTTTATGAACTGCGGTCATACTATCTATAATTATGGTATTAGACATGTATTCCTTTCTGTACTTTGTCATACAGGACTTTCAAATTCATAGGTTTAAAGAACTTATCCCTCTCAATATATAGACCAAAAGGTAAGTCTAAATCTCTTAGCTCATTTATGCTAAATGGACCGAACTCACCATCTGGTACCATGTGAGAAGTAACAAAGCCATAAGCTCTATCCTCATCTTTATCTAACTCCATAAGATACCAAGTGAAGCTACCTGTTGGATCAAAGAACTTGGCTGTAACAGTCTGTTCTTCCATTGATAAGTTATCACCATAACCTAATTCAGGTGTATCTTTTAATATCTTTTTGGTTAACATCATTTGTCGTTTTGGCATTAAAATACTCCTTCCATATCTTTAGCAAAACCATGTAAAGAAAATATGGTATGGGTAAAAGATCCCCATTTTATATTATCTTTATTTTGTTTGTTGTATTCCAACATAAACTTACTTCCATAAGCTACTGCCAATACAACATCTTTGGCCCAGTGTTTATAAAAATCACAAGACCTCATTATATAATTCATATATAATTTGTCATATCTAATAGCCATGTGATAACCAATAGAACAAGGCACTCTTTTACCATCTTTTCTACTGTCTGTATCTTGTGGCCACCAAATTGGTATGTATAGTTGTCGGCTATCTCTATTCTTAGTAGCCGCCGCAACTATTCTATCCATGTTATACTCTAATCTTTCAGGATATGAATAAGAGAACTTACCACCATGAATAAACTGTGACCAGTATTCCTCATCATGTTTATAAGCATTACCAGGATTACCACCTGTATTTAATCTCTCAAACAATTCCTCTTTTAGATAATCACCATCTAAGTTATCTAAACCAAACTTCCATATATCACTACCCATATTTTTATGGCTAATGCTATACTGGTAATTTAATAACTCGTGGGTCATATAACCTTTGTCTTT
>CETM01140376.1_pt1 | contig 24902 bp, 69 predicted proteins | sample 361451 | NCBI WGS metagenome assembly CETM01 (sample SAMEA2622690, study PRJEB7988) | marine metagenome | isolation source: saline water (ENVO:00002010), including
TCTCTTCACGGATAATTCTTCTTAGTTGTCTTTTTGTAATTTTCATTTAAACCTCGCTATCCTTGAAATCGAGCATAGACTGAAATGCATCATCGCCTGACATCCAGTTACCAACAAGATAGTCAACTAGCACACTATCAGGAATTCCCATCATTCTCAGTTCGTCGAGAATATCAAGGCCCTCTCTTCGGCCGCCCCTTTGCTCTTTAACGAGCCTTGCCTTCTCTTCACGGATAATTCTTCTTAGTTGTCTTTTTGTAATTTTCATTATTTGATCCCAAGGTTCGCCATGGCTTCAGCCACCGCTTTTTTAATTTCAGCATCGGAAAAATCCATACCACCATACTCAATGATATACTCTAGATTCTGAGTATACTTTTTAATGTCGCCGTTACTTTTCCATTGCACCATGTTCCTACCTTCGGATTCAGGAGGCGCAGCCTTCTGATGCTCACCTCGTGCACGGGCGTCAATGGTACCAGGAAGACCTAGCGCGCCACCCCAGGCTTCTTTCACTAGCCTAGCTTTCTCTTCTCGAATAATTCTTTTAAGTTGTTTCTTTGTGATTTTCATGTGTATAACCCTATTATATATCCTATGATTAATCCTTTGATAAACGATATCCACGCCAATTGATAACTTGATAAACCCCATCGAAATATGAGGCTATCAAGTTTATCTTTGTGCCACTCTATTATCTTCACTTACATCCACAATCTGCGCATGTACAACACCCACAACAACAGCAGCAGTGCTCGTTAAATAACTTGGTTAGTCTATGTAATAATTTCTTCATTGTTTTCTCCTTTTATCAATTGTTACATTTTCGATTTTTGAATTAATATCCAGTCGACTGCTTGGCATCATCCAAAGCTGTATCTAAATCAGTGTAATCGATTCCAGCTCTTTTTGCCTTTGTGAAGGCAGCTTCGAGGTCCATATATAGGTTCATCATCGCTTCCATATATTCATCCCCGTAGCTATCATCCGATGCCATTTCGTTCATAAGCTTGGTTTTTTCTTCTTTGATGATTCTTCTCAATTGTCTCTTTGTGATTTTCATAATTCCTACCAATCTGGTCTTCTGTTGTGAATAACTGATCTCTTAGAATCGGGTACACCGCTCTCTTCTTCAGTAGGTGTTCTCCCACCTTGAGCTAACGATCTTTTAAGCTTATCATGAAGAATCTCTAATCTTTCCACTTGCATCTCTAAGTCTTGGGCTAAGTGTGGATCATTTTGATATACCCCGACAGCGATATCATCAATAGCGATCCTAATATCATCTAACTCCTTGACGGCATCCATCGAATGAGTCTCATTTAATTTTCTTCTTGAAAGCCTTTGTTTTTCTTCTCTAATAATTCTTCTAAGTTGTCTCTTTGTGATTTTCATCTTATCTACCTCTCCTTAGTACCTTAACAGTAATGCCCTCTGGCTCACCTGTCATTATATAAAGCTCATCATCGCTCAGCGCTTCAACGCCCAGCCTTGTCAGGGTTTTAAGCGCAGTGTAAAGTTCGTCTGCAGCCTCTACTACATCCATATCGGGTTCACCTTTCCACGCTCTTCTATCAGCATCGAATGGGTCTTCTTCTCTTAAGAGCCTAGCTCTCTCTTCTCTAATGATTCTTCTCAATTGTCTTTTTGTAATTTTCATCTTCTTGGTAACCTCGTGTTTTGTGGTGGTTCACCCGGGCCGAGATAAACCACGTCGTATTCGGGCATTTCTCCGGGCTCATCAACCAGTGCCATTCTATAATCAAAGTGCTTTCGGGTCGCTTTGCCCCGATCTACATAGTCAACCTCGCCAGTCATCGGACTGACTCCTATGACGACTATAGGTCTTCCATTTAAAGATAAGTTATCACCAGGATGTAATGATTTAAAGTCTTCTGGAGTTGTAAGGGTACCATCTTCATAAAACTTTCTAGAAAAGTTTGCCGGCGCCTGATCACTAGGCTGAAGCTTTTCTCTTACTGTTTCTCTGATAATTCTTCTTAGTTGTCTTTTTGCGATTTTCATTGTTTATCCTAACTGTTATACCATTTTGTTATTTTTGCAACGGATTCTGGCAATCCTGTCTTTTTCCCAATCTCTATCCCAGCGCCGTCTTCCCACGGTATGACCATATCGGTAAGCTCTGTCTGAAAGCCATTTATCAAGAGTCTAACAAGTTGATCCGGCCCACTTGAAAAGGCCCCGCCCTTAATAGCCCATGGCGTTTCTTTAATCAATTTCTTCTCTAATTCGCGTATTACATCGTAATCGTCCTGAAGTTTCTCATAATGAGGAATTGCACCCATCAATTTAAACTCTTCAATATGCTTATTACGTCTAGTAACTTCAAGTTCGAATACTTCAGGAAACTTCTTAAAGAAACTGATCCAATCTCCAGAAAGCTTAACCAAACGCTGCACATAATCTGTATATCCTAACTTTTTTAAAATAGGATCATTCGCAGTGTTAAGTGCCGACTGGCCTCCGATCATGACAGCTTCCTTAAATCGCTCTATACTGTCAAATTCCGCAGGAGATATATCGGGAAAGGATTCTCTTTGCTTTTTGTAATACTTGCTTCTATAACCCTTTTGCTTTAAAGGTTTAAGAGCTCCCATCAGTTTGTACCCAACCTCCCGTGTTGGTTCTATTTTACTGTAATCTCCACCGAATGCTTTCAAAGCATCCCTAGTCATCTCAGGGTCGCCGACGCTATCGAGCTCGAAATACTGATTAAGCATGCTGATATCTTCCGGTGTTAGTCCTGCCTGAGCGATGGCAACCCTTACTTCCTCGGCAGGATAGTTGGGGTTAATTAACCGATCGTCAAGCTCGACAGATTCAATAAGCAAACACCTGATATATTCACGTAAAAGCTGCAATGGTATATCCTACATTCCTTCGTCTTCTCGAGCAAACTGAATGAGCGCCTCAATGTCTCTCAGGATTCTTTGTGTCAAGTCAAAACCACCTTGCATTACGGCTGCTTTGAACTCCATAAGATCAGATAACTGCATCTGGTCCATCTCTTCCTGGATTGGCTCGTATGCAACATCCAGCATTTCTGGGATATCAACTCCGCCAACTGATGCCTGATAGCCTGTCTCTTCGCGAAGGATACGATTTTTCTCTTCCCTGATAATTCTTCTTAATTGTCGTTTTGTGATTTTCATATTATCTTGCTCCGTGTAAAACCATAGCCATGGCCTTGAAAACTCTCGATTTAATGCCGGGTGACCTGAAGTCTCCACCTATTCGCTCTGCTTGAGTATGCACTTTTGCAATAAGCCCTTCTAGATCACGAACTACCTCTTGGGTCAGCTCGTCTTCGAGGTCTACCTCATCATCAGATATTGAGCCGTCGGGATTCATTTCTAAAACAAGCCTAGCTTTCTCTTCCCTGATAATTCTTCGAAGTTGTCGTTTGGTAATTTTCATTTATCTACTCCCATAGTATTTGCCGGCGAACGCGCCTTTGAGCTTGCTCGGATCAAGTTTCTTACCTCGACCACTATCACTAGGTGCCTGCATTTTCGGTAAACCAGCATCCACCTGTGCCTCGTTGTATCCCCGCATGTATTCTTCATCAGGTAGTTGAGGTCGAATGCCAGCAAGCGAATCTTCTCGACCGAGATCATAGCTGTCAACTTCATCCGGACCGTAACCTGCTGGAGTAACGTCCTTTATTTCGTAACCCATTGGGTTGTGAACTTTAGCAGAACCGTCTTTATTGAAGTGTTTTTTAAGATGCGGTGGCAGCGCCTCGTTAATTACTGCTTCACGAATGATTCTTCGCAGTTGTCGCTTGGTGATCTTCATTGTTTAACCGCCTTTATTATCATCACTTTGCATGAGACCGGCAGCATAAACTGAACTAGTTGCTAATATGCCGATCCCATTTTATTTTATAGTGGGCACAGACCAAACAATCCCACTTACATTCTTTAAATATGCAATATAATTGTATTAATGACAGGCCTTTTAGTAAAAAAAACAATTAAGCGGGACGCTCGGGGCACAGGGACTTTTCACTTTATTGCGCCGGGACGGCGATTCACTCACTTTTTTTGGGCCGGAGGCCGGAGAACGCACCTGGTTTTCTACCGGGAGGCAGGCCGAGCGCAACTTGGTCTCGCCCGGGCGTCCTAACGCCCCACTCGCCAAGGACAGGGAGGGTAACGTGTGATTCCCTAATCGGCGGATTCGAGATCCAGGGAGCGAAAAAGACATAGGTAACCTCCGGGATACTCGACCCATGTGCCCTCTTTCACATGAGCATAAACAATACCTAGGACCTTGGGTCCAGGATAGCCCTCACCTCGAATCGGGGGGTAGATACCCCATACCAAAGAGCCTTTTTTAAACATCGTAAAACCCCCGCCGCATGCGCGTCGTCAAATAATCACGCCAGATCGTCTTCACACCCTCATCGGGCGTCATCACCCGGCCGAAGCCGGGGCTTCCACCTCGAGCACCCAAGTACACCATAGGAGTTAGAGCTTCCCAATGCCGACAATACCACTCATCCTCCAGCGTGTTCTTGTGTTTCGGCGCTCTTAGGCGAACAATGGTACCCGCTTCCATCATGGTCTCCTTACTCGAGCATAGCCCTCTAAGCATAGCCGCCACCCCCGCCGAGGATTGCCTTCATCTACACGCTCCCAAAGGCGTCCAGCGTACGCCGTGCCACCCGCTCGTGTTCGATTTCGATAGAAGTAATCGGTCAACCAGCCAGGGGGTGCCGACTCCATCCCGCGAGAGCGGGCGAGAGCATCGCGGATTTCTCCGCTTCGGGCGCCCGGCTTCTCGTATAGGTATTGGGCGATGAAATCGATGTTATATCCACGATAAGGTTGTCTTGGCCGAGTTGGCATGTTAGTCTTTCTCCTCAAGGATTAGTTCAGGAAGCTCTCCGCCGACCTGGCCGCCATGGGCCTCAACCACCGCAAGGATGATTTCACTCGGGACATAGCCGTATACCGTATCCGTCGGCCGATCGGGTTCTTCTGCATAGGGGCGTAATAGCACGTCCAGGTGACTTGGGTAACCCACTTCAACGCTATACCATGGACCTGTATTATTGCGTGGGCTGCAGTAGTTGTACCGGCTGGCCTGGACTGACATGTTAAAGCCATCGGCGCAGTGAACTGCCTCCCACTCTGGCCGGCCGGAGCTATCGTATTTAGGCATTTTCTTTTCCTCTCTCTTGGGTCATTTCAAATTCGGCGGCTCGAAGAGCCCAGTACACTAAGTCTTCATTCATTCCCTGGGCAAGGAGGTCTTGGGCGATCGCTATTGGGGCTTGTCCCATCATGGCTCTCTGCTTGATTCTGGTTATTAGTCGCTCGAGTCCCTGCATTCTTGTTCCTTCCTTTATAGTAGTATTATATCATCCCCTGAAAAATATTGCACGACTTTGGGCGCATGTTTAGTACTTTCACAAAACTCACTAGTCATAAGGGTGTCATAAGGCATTTGTTTTCAAAATTTTCTCGGGAAATTTTTTTGACTTTTGGTACTTTCTATTTTAAATTGCGTGCGATATTTGCGTCCGGTTTCAAAATGCTCCGAGAAATTTTTGAGCCTTGCCTTGCGCACCGCGCCCCCCAGAAGCCCCACAGAGTATCCCTGGCGGCCCCAGAAGGGGCCATTTTTAGGCTATTTGGGGCCCCTCTCTAAGGCCCCCTCTGGGGCCCCCTACCACCATCCAGTGTAGCATGTATAGCTTCATAAGCCATTGGAACCATTACGCTTTTCGATAGCTTATGTCATAAGTCATATGACACGGGATGGCTTATATGTCATAACATGTCACAGTTATAACACTAGTCACAGCGCTGCGATGACTCCGGATAGCTGAGATACTGGGGCGACCACGCGACGACTGTACCGCAGGGACTGAGACACTCGACTTCCTCCAGCATTCCGTCCGGATAGTTGACTGCCTTGTGCTCTATTACTATCCAGAGTCCGAAGTTCTCATCCGACTCTACCTGGATGTTGACTATTACTATCTCGCCTGTCTTGAACGTGTACCCATACTGCATGTAAAGATTTTATTTTTAGCCGCGCAAGAGTTTATTCTTCTTTTGTAAAACCTTCCAGCCGGGGTTACTATTAATATAGCTTCCCCGCTCTTTGACATTTAGTTACGCGCCGACCGTATCACAGCCAGCTTCTCTTCAACCTTGATAGCTTTTAGGATGGGACCTAGGTCTTTGCCGCGCAGCACAACCTTCCCATTCGAGCTGCGACGCGCAGTCCAGTAACCAGTCCTGGTGTACTTATACCGACGCTCTGTCTCCACAAATTCAATAATGAATCCCTTATGTTTGAATGTGTTTGACATTGTAGCATCCTAAGCCATTAATTTTATTACGTTTTTAGAGCGATTAAAAATAGGGACTCACCGAACGCCCGCATATTTTATCCGAGCAACAGATTCAAACTCTCTGTCTTCCCTCCCGTTGCGGTGATCAGTGCGCGTTGGGTTTGATGAGGGTCTGACTTTCAAAGCCAGCCAGCTGAATCCCTATATTTAATGGCTCTAATGTAGAACCCATGGTGCCTAGCCTTTCGGCTCCAGACATTTCCGTTTCCGGTAGAGTGAGCAGTGCACCCATGGATTGTTTAGTGGATAAAACCGAAGTACCCACACGCTACAGCACCGCCGACAATAACAAAGTCAGCCACCAAATGTGTGACTGGCCGTGATGCTTGATTAATAAAATAATTTTTAATACGATTCATGATATCCCCTAAGTGGTTGATTCTATTAACTTTTTCTTATCGGCTACGAACTACGAAGTCCGCATTCTTTTCCCGGAGGAAAGACTTCAGAGAACTGAGTGACTTCCGGGTGTATACTTCTCGCGATCCGTCAGCCCGTGTATGGACTGCAGTGTAGTAACTGTTGCTACCAGCTTCCCGGTAGTTGATGTCGAACATTTTGCGTGTTGTTTCGAATTGCATTTGGTTAATCCTTTATTCTTTATATTATTATTATACCACACTATCTGGACTATTGCACGATATTCAGATGTTTTTATTATCTTCGTGCGGTTTTCCAAACCTGAGCATCTAGTAACTTCCGGAGCTCCTTGTCATGACGGATGCGCTTATGAGCACCGGAAAGGGTGGCATCAGCTAACCAACCATCTTCACCTAGGTTCATATCCTCACGACGGACAAGGAGCGTACCAGCGTCAAAGAAGTTAACGAGGCAGTGCTTACCTTTACCGTTCCAGAATACTTCCTTGACTTCACCTTTACCCCAGAGCTCACAGGTAACGTGATCACCAGCGCGAAGTGCAGCGTCCTCAAAGATAACGGATTCGAAAGTTTCCCATTTGTGGATGTGAAGTGTGTTTTTGTTAGTCATGATTAATTCCTTTATTTAACTTATGATTAATTATATCACAGTTTCAAGGTGTTTTGCACGACTTTATAGTGGTTATTTTTACTTTTTTAAAGACCGTGGGAGGGCGCCAACCTCCCTAAATATTTCTCCTGTAATACTTGGCGCCCTCCCGGGTCAGACAGTTAGTCGTTTTCCGTACCGAATATGTTTAATTGCTCCAGTCTGTCGTCTCCTTTGGGTACCTTTCGGAGCTGGATACACAGGTCTTCCTGTAACCTGGTTATTGTTTCTCGGTAGTATTCACGGACCCAACCATCATTCTGTCCTGCCTGTAGCTGAGCCAATGCTACAACCAGTTGGTCAGCGGCCGACCTCAAATTGCTGACCATATCGACTATATATTTTTCTTCCAATTTGCTGTCCTTCATATTAATATTATAAACTACTGTAGTAGGGTGTTCATACTTTCTTAAGCATTCCCATAGGAACGTCCCAAGTCATCAATGAATTCTCTTCAATGACCAGCGCTTTCTTGGTCTTAACCTTCTTGATCGACCCGCGAATATACTCTCCCTTTGTGGAGTGGTAGAACTCGACAACGTCTCCCTTCGCCAGGGTGTTCTTCATTTCGAGCAGTTGATTTGCTTGTCTAGCCTTTCGCGCTTTATGCAGGATGTTGATTGCATCTGCAAGATCTGAATCGTTGAGGGAGTGCGCAAGGGTCTCAATAATGTCTAGATTGCTTGACATGGTCTCTCCAAATGAGAGGGGCGAAGCCGAGTCAGCCGGACTGTTACTACAGCTTGCACCCTCCAGGGTTTTACTTGGTGGCGTTACGAGCGCCGTTAACGATAGTCACAACATCCTTGCCGATAATCTTGTTCAGCTTGACCAGGTTGTCGATGTTGTTACTCTTCTGTACAGCCGTGAAGGTCTGTAGGAGGAGCTCACCGCCGAGAGACTTAGCGAATGCCGCGACAGCTTTGACCTGCTTGGCAGTCCACTTATTGTCCTTGCTGTGGTGCTCGAGCTTATCGATGACGCCAGTTACCAGACTAGCAGGAGCATCTTCAAGCTCCTTTGCGGTTACCTTGCCGTCGAGGATATCCTCAGCAGTAATGTTCTTCTCGTAGTTCTTGACGAAGTCCGCGAAAGCAATCGCAGCCTCAGTACCGATGAAGCCAGTCAACATTGGGTAGAACCCGTTAGGAAGACTGTTACCAGCGATATCGCTTGGCGCCCAATCGCAGTGATTGAGTGCTTCGTCCAATCGATGCCAAGAAGCTGGGTTGGGACATACGCTACCAGGCTCAGCCTGTGCGGCGTCTACTCGCCAGTGCTCAGGATTCTGACCGACGAACTCAATGAGAGTCGCATCAAGACCGGCATCGCGTGCCCAGTCCATCCAACCCTTTACATCAGGCTCGAGGTCAGCAACCCAGAATCGTCGCAGCAGCGCGGGGTCCATGTCATTGACGTCGTATTCGTTACCGACGTTGACTGCCGCAAAGACGCGAGTCTCAGGGTGTAAACAAATTGGGTTGCCTTCCGAGTCGTTACCCAACTCTCGGTCGAGGACGATCTGGAAGAAGCCTTGCATGACGCCTGGCATCGAGCGGTTGAGCTCATCGAGCATGAGAACGCAGGGTTCCTTAGTAGCGCGGATGAACCAACTCGGAAGGCAGAAGGTGGAGACACCATCCCGTTTCATCGCTTCGAGATCCGGATAACCAATCACATCACCTTCCTGCATGGTCGATCCTCGAACGTCGATGAATGGTAGGTCGAGCTCGTCCGCGATTGTACGAGTCACTTGGGACTTACCGATTCCGGTGGGGCCGCGCATGAGGACAGCGATGTGGGGTGGAAGGTTACGGGCGACTGTCTTGAAGGTTGAAATTTCCATTTCTTTTTCCTTTTTTCTTTCATGAGCGGCTGGGGACCATCCCCACCAACATTTAAATTATACCACAGTAGCGGCCAATTTGCACCGCTTTGCAGTAAAAAAAGTATTTTTTTTCACTTCCGCCCACGCAAAACTAAATCTCAGCGCGCGCCACGTGGAAAAATTATTTTTGTCTCGCATGCTCTTTTTCCTTTACTTTCTCGTTTTTTCTTTTTTTGTAATTATTTTGTACACAATAAAAAAAGTACTCTAAGTGGTTGAAATCGTTGGCTTTTTTTTACATATGTAAGTACATTAATTTCTACTTTTGTGCATTTTGTGGTGTACAAGTGCGCGAGCGCGGGCTAAGCTACAGGCTACCTCCGACCACAGCGATCTTAATCTCCAGAATCATAGTATGGAAACTCCCTCTCTTCGTCAACGACAGGTACACTTGTCCAGAGCCAGGACAGGTGGTGGAATAGACACTTGTCTTCGTTAAGGAGGGGGAATTGGTGTAAAAGAGTGTAAGTTGGTGTTATTAGGGGGTTTGTGGGTGTAAAAGGGTGTTATGCCAGGTGTGCCGAGAGGGCCGAGCAGGCTGCGAGACTGGGTACTATTGGAGTCTTAGTGTGCTTCGTAGTGGTGTGCGTATGTGTGATTGTCTCTATAGTAGAAGCTTCTCTCTCTTCTCTTACTTCTTTAGTAATTTCTATAGTTAGTCGCGTTTGAATTTTTGTTGAGAGAGGGTGAGGTAGAGAGTGAGACTGTCAGACCAGGACTTCGCAGTTGAAGTAGAACCACCAGGCCAGGTCATGGGGGACACTCGTAGTGACCAAGCCTTTCCAGTAGAGTTCTGCGTACTCAAACAGCTGTGAGCATGTCTGCATTGTCAATTACCTCAAACCTTTCAATGCCCCAGTGGCAGTCTCCCATCGAGCATTCCGTACATGCATGATCCGGGCCGTCACAATCCGCAGCAAATCCAGTGTACTCTTCATCGTATGTCTCTTTCCACAAGCGAGCAGTCATTAAGAAAATCGAGTGCAGTCTACTCTTTTCTTCTTTCGAATTTTCTAGCGCTGGATTGTGCCCAATTATCTTATTATGATAAGACATACAGGACTGGTAATACGAAACTGGATCAAGCATATGCAGATGCCAGACATCATCAATCTCTTTGGTTGGAACGATTGACACTCCCTTACCGAAAAGCTTAAACAGTTTCTCATAGCGATCTACTGCCTGCGACGCTTTCGCTTCAGTCCAGCCGTATTCTTTCATGCTGTGTCGAACGAGCCGACCTTTATTAATAAGTTGCTTCATGATATCTCCTTTCATTAGTCATTTAAGACCATGATGCAATTCTATTAATTCTATTGCTCGGAGTACCATTAACTTATAGATATATTATAGTCCTTATGCTGCGAATTTACAATTTCATTTCTTAGGGCGTTTCTTTCTTCCTCTCCTAAAGATACAAACCAATCAAAACATGACTTCCTGATCGGGTCGATCCTGTAGCAAGTGATTAAATCTCTGTCCTTATGATGAGTTGTAGCACAGACAAAAATATCATTCAGGAGATAGACAGTTCTTTTGCTCCACCTTCTACCTTTTCTTACGTCGCTTCTAAAGCTGATTCCGTACTGCATAGCAACTATCGTATCTAAAACAGAAACGTTCCTCTCGGCATGTCTTTTCCAATAGTGCTTGCTATCTACGCTATCAAACCTAAGTTCTGTCTGTTGTTTATGCCCGCGGTTGATGGAATAGTTTCTATTGTCAATGATTTTCTTACCGATGATAGCTACATTGTCACAATAGAGAACAGAAGAATATTTTCCATGCCGGCACTTCTTGCCACACCACACAAAAGTGTTTGAATTAGTCATCGATTACCTCTATCTCGTCAATATAGTCCCAAGTAATGTTCAATCCTCCCCAGCTTGAGGAGCGCTCTTCAGACCACATGACGTCCACAGTAACCATGTCTCCGTACTGATCTTCTTTGACGTGTGGTTCACTAAGGACAAGACCAGTCATACCGGAGAAGTGAAGCTCTTCATGGGGGAAGATCCTGTATCTGACAACGTCACCTGGTTTCATCTATCAAATACCTTTTATCATTCGCAGCAACAAGAAACTCTTCGTTCCAAGTTAACACATTACCTTCACTAACTAAAACATGCCACCAAGTTGAATCAAGTTTAGAGGGAACTTCGTTAAGAAGGATTCCATGGGCGATACATGTAAAGCCAGCTACTTCTACCCTTGAATGAACTTCAACAATATCACCGGGTTTCATCTATTTTTTCTTTCTTTCGTAGACTACGCAGCTTCATCTTAAGCCAGAAACCAATAAATGGAATAGACCCCAACATTGCAAAGATGATATTCCACTCACCATGACAGTTTGCTAGATGTTGAAACATTTTTACTCTTCCTTCGGGACTGGTAGCAAGTCTATTTCTTCATGTTCAAACTCAACAGAACCATGAGCATACTCAGGCCACCATACCGTGAACAGCTTGAAAGGATTGATTGTCCCAACAGATTCTTCTTCAATAATTAGCCCAATCCCGTATTCATCTTTGCCAAACACGAATCCAGGCTGATCGTTAAAATTTACTAAATCACCGACTTTCACTGACCGCCTCCAAGCTATATTCGCTCGAGCAAGTATAAAGTCCACCCCAGCGAACCATGTCGGTCCGGAGAGTTCCCGTTATTCTAGAAGGATCAGATAAATCAGACTGTAATTCCCAAGTCATAATAGTTTCCCAATCTCCATCATCACATTCAAATCGAGAAATAGTAGTACAAGAGTTTAGATACCAAACCACCATCGGAGGATGATTGCACCCTAAATTGTCTGAAGGGTAAATAACACCATGTACTATGTCTGTAGTGATCTCTCCGATAGGCCCGCAGTCTCCGGAAGTTTCTTTTAGGACTACTGCATATTCTCCCGCCTGGTCTTCTTGGGTGTAAGGACATTCAAGCACTTCACTTTCAGAGCCGCAGCCCATTATTAATACTATTAATATAAAAAGCTTATTCATCTTCACTGATAACCTCCAAATGGTCGTGCGCACATGAGTCAAATTCACCATTATCTAACCACATAAACTCAGGGAACTGGTATATCTTATCGATGGCATGATCACCAAGCGATACATCTGACTTTGTAATCAGAGCCAACTTCCCTACTCGCTTATGCCTAACTAGATCACCGACTCTCACTGATAACCTCCAAGTCAGTAACCCAACACCAGCATTCGAAATGTTGGCCGCCTTCGCTCCAGCAGACCTTCGCAGTCTCTGGTGGTCCTGCATTATGGCCGTCCTTTCTTAGCTTAAGAACAATACCGGCCGGGATCTTGAGGTTAGGGTGGCTGCCATCTGCTGCGGCTGCTGACCGACGCAGGGCGCGGCTTGTTGTTGCGACCAAATCACCGACCTTCATTGAACGACTTCCAAGTATTTAATTTCAGACCATGTAACTTTTGTTTCCCACTTCACATATGCATCGCCATTACATAGGTCTAAGTCCACCACTAACCCTGCCCGGCGCCACCCGCGTGATATCACCAGGTCACCGATTTTCATTATAAACCTCAATAAGATCATACTGAATGGTACTGACTACGTCTCCGTTTGATGCACGCGTGTGGAACCACATAACTTCAGCACATGTATAGTCATCTCCTAAATTCGAATTTTTAAATGTGCGCATTCCCATGAAAAGCCCTAAATTATCAGGATACATTTTTCTTCTTACTACATCACCCGGCTTCATCAATTAACTCCGCGCTTTGTTCTATCTGTCTTCCTAAGGAAATGAAACGGCCATCAGTCATCACAAGCCAGTCATACTCGAGATTATCATCTCTTGGAATCTTTTCGATTAATATGGCAATATAACTTTTCAAGTTAAAATGATTGCCCACACCTCGCTGCAACCTAACCATGTCACCTATTTTCATTAATCACTCTCACTGATTTGCTGCGTGCCCAATAGTCTGTACGTGAAGAAGATTCCTGAGTATCGAACCAAAGCACATGAAATAAGCCTTTGCTCTTACTAAAGATTACCCCTCTTTGCGTTTGATCCATACGCTCAGCTTCTTCCCAGTCTACCCCAAAATCTAGAGCTTCTGAAACTACGTCACCGACTTTCACTGATCACTCTTTCAATCTCCATACGACCACAACCAATGATATAATTGTTTCGTGTATACATGATCTCGTAGATGCCTTTATCATTGTCGGCTTCAAGAACGAGAACTGGATCGATTGGTTCAATAAGCATCATGCCCTCTTTGATCTTAAGAAGATCTCCGACCTTAACATCACCTTGATAATCGCTCCAGTCTACATCAATAAGATCTATAAACATATAGTACCAACCAATCCTGTGACAATAAAGACCATCGAATAGAGACAAACTATGCCTACTACTTCTTCTGTTTTTCTAATTCTTTCTGCGAACGATTCATTCTTCAACGTCTTCTACCTTTACCAAACTGGGTGCTACATACCACCCAATAGTTCCACTACCATTAACATCAAAGAGTGGGGACAGCCCACCGTGGTCCATCTCAGAAGACCACATGACCTGATAGCTTGTATTCTTTCTATGACTTCCCCCGTCAAGGACAGTTAAGATAATTCCATTAGCGCTATGCTCTTCTGAAGTTAGCCAACGTTGGTTGGGGTTGAACCTAACAATATCACCGACCTTCATTGATCTTCTCTAATGCATATTCTGGCATCCACTCTTCTATGCCTTCCTTACCCCATTTCACCCTGACCATATTAGAGCCAACGGCAATGATTACGCCGGTATACGTTTTGTCGTTAAGATAACTTACTCGGTCTCCAACTTTCATTAGTTGACTCCCCACTGATTAGCAAACTGCTCAATACGAATATCAGTCAGATTCTTATGATCATGCATACCAGCATTAAAAAAGCTGGCTAGATTAGCGGGCACTCCAAGCGCTTCAGCCGATTGAGAACCATTAGGGCTATCGAAAAACCCGCAAGCTTTTAGAACCCCAAGCTCCCATGCATCATCTTCGTGTTCAACATCAAACATTATTTAACTCCTAGCGTTTAGCTAACTTGTACCAATCGTCACCGGTGAGACCAGTTGTTGGAATCACTTCTACAATTCCTTGATCAACAAGATCCATAAGAGCTTCGAAAAACTCCGGTCCGGCGTACTCGTTATCGGTCTTCCTTCGAATACCCCACGACGATGAAGCCACGAGGTCTCCACTATATGCTTCAACTTCCTGACTCAAGTATCCGATGATCTCTTTCTGAAATTGTTCTTTTGTTTTTCTTGGCCTGTTTTTCCATTCCATTATGCAACTCCTTGGATTTGAACCATGTAAAGAATGTTAGGGTGCTCAGTAGCCTTCCAGCCGTTAAGCATCTCAACCAACTTGATGACACTCTCAGTATCCTCCTGGTTCCGGAAAGTAACGAGCAAACCGTCGCTTCCACCGATCTCTTCTTCACCGTTAAACGATGTGATGATATGATTAATCGCTGATTGTGGTGCTTTCATTTATTTACCCTTCGTACTTGGTCATATTAGACACGATGTAACCACTGTAGATATAACCGTTGTCATGCTTGACTTTGGCCATCGTACCACCGTAATAAAGTTCTACCACTGTGAACTCTGGCTTTGAGCCCTTCTTACGGTCTTTAATCCGTGGTGCTCGGTAGTAAACTCTATCTCCAACTTTGATTCTCTTTGCCATCTTTGGCTCCTTTGTTGTGGTTACCTTTTCTTTATATTTAAATTATACCACGTATAGAAGCAATTTGCACGAAATACATAAAAAACTGCCAGGAAAGTTTGTTTTCCTGGCAGTTAAGCCTTCTTGCCAGAACGGAAAGTCAGCGTGGGGAAATTAGCCCCCTCCTCCGGAGGACCTATATAAAATATACAGGGAATGCCAAAAGTGTTTACAATTTTATCTCTAAAACTATACGGTTTCTTCGTAATCGTAGCTGCAAGTCATATTAGCACTGTAGGACTCGACCATTTGCTGAGCCATTTCTAGAGCAGCAATCTGTTCTTCAAGCCGTGCAATATTTTCCCTAGCTGCAGCGATCTTCTCATTAGCTTTCGCGCTATAGTCCTTGTTCATTTGCATTAAACCGACTGGACCTTCAAGGGCGTGACGAGAATATCGAACACCGTGGTTGCCAAACTCACGACCATCGCGATACCGTGGATTGCATTCAGATTTTTCAACTGCAGCAACTGCAGGCTTGAGAAAAAGTTCGTATTGACTTTGAGCTGCAGCTTCGCTATCAGCGTGTACGTAAAGATCGCCGGTTGCGTATCCCAAACCAACTCTATAGTAAGCAGTTGTGACATTATCTTCTACCCATTTCTTGAGCTGGCGAATTCGTAAACCGATCCTGTTTGACCGGCGAGTACGGGTCGCTTGCTTGCTCCAGCCCATGAACCGTGTGAGCACCCATTGCTCTCCTTCAGAACGTTCTCCTTCGTAAGTTACGTCCATCAAACGCTCGATTGCGCGCTTGAAATCGCCACCATCGTAGATGCGATTCTTTTGGAACCATGCGTGAAGCTTCAAGACATCGTAACCATAAGCAACTGGGCAGAACCCGTGCTTTTCAACCGTACAGGTTTCGTAAACGCCAGCGGTTTTCTTATCTCCGCGAATCTCGTTAGCGTTGAGCTGCGTTTCGTGTCGCTGGTAGTAGCCACCGTGCGAACCCTCGTAGTGATGAGCGCGAAGATTGGCTTGTGGACCGCGTGGAAAGCGTTCACTCAAATCAAAGAGCATAGCGAGTTTTGGGTTCTTGGCGAGTAATTCTTTGTACATTGAGAGCTTCATGCTTTCTCCTTCATTTTGTGGGGACCTTCCCCATTTCCTTATAGTTCTATTATACCAGGATTAGATGACGTTTGCACGACTTTCTGTGTTTTTATTGAATTAATCTTACGACCCATACCCTCCATATTAAGCTCGGGCTGGGTTGCTGCGATTAACTCTCTTTCTCTATTGTGGGCGTTTTGTTTTCCGCGAATAATCTCAAGTACCTCTCGACGAAAACCATCGATACCCTGTTCACGAATTGCAACGCTTAAAAGATTTTGCCTATCATAATCCAGAGCATTTCTAACGTGGGCCTCCCAGCGGATTTTTGCTGAGCGCTTGAACGCTCGACCTCTGGCGAATGTGATACCAACATAGCGTTCACCATTGGGCGCGGTGAGTTGATAGATGACGTGGTTTCTGTCGTTTCTTCTTTTGCGTGCCATGTTAAGCTCCATTCCTACCTTATGATTAATAATACCATATGTAGAGACGAATTGCACGACTTTATACTATAATATTAAGCTTTTTAAAAAAGATGCCGCCACGATTGATAGAGCCCACCAAGCGCCGACTCCTAAGACGACACCAATAAACACAATAGCAAGCACATGCTGGGCTTCATCGGCTGTTTCCATGGCTTTCACTATTGCGTTTACTAGTATAGCAAACATATCTAATGTCATGCTGCTTTTCGCTCCTTCATCTTGACCTTAACTTCGTTGCTCATGAAGTCGGCAATTGCGCCATCGGTGGTAACAACCCAGCCTCGCTTAAGGCGGGAGTGACCAGGATCAGGAGCGTATCCGTCAGTTAGAATAAGGTAGCCATCAAAGCGATGCTTATTCTTGTTAGCGTGCTCAGTTGGCGCCTTGAAGCAAGTACCACCACAACGGGTCCGGTGCGTCTCAGGAGTCTTACCTGAGCGCCACACTGTTTCACTGCTCTCATCGACCTCGGTATCGAAGTGATAAGTAACAAACTCAGTGTTCTTAGCCAGATTACGAAGCTCTCCAAAGAGAAGACTAAGCTCGTCATTAGATACCGAACCACTCTGATCGATGTATACCGCAATCGAAGAAGTGTATCCACGCTTGTGACCGCTATGGATTCCAGGGTACTTCTTGTTGAGTCGCATTCGAGAAGTGGACCTATTAGATCGTCGAGTCATACCAACGAACTGCTTAAGGATCATCTCCCAAGGAATCTCCTTACTGATAGCTTCACGAATCTTGCCGCGAGTCTCAGAGGAGACCGAACCCCACTGACCTTTCCTATCGCATTCCTTGACGGCCTCTTCAACAGCCTGTCGAATCTTTCCTTTGGCAATTTCTCGTTCTTCATCAGTCATTTCTCCCCAGCCTTCATGATCATCCATGGAGCCTGGAAGCCCAGAGGCAGCGCCACCCTCTCCTTCTCCATCACCATCGACTGGCTTGGTCAAGGCATCCTTGGTTTCTTCATCTTCCATGAGACGTGCGAAGTACCACTCGCTGGCTTCACACTTAGGAAAAGATGCAATCTTAGCAGAAAGAACGTTAAATCGATTAAGCTGCGCTTCAGTCATTTTCTCAAGCTGCTCTTCAGTTAGAGCCTCAAAGGCCTTTCCAGGAATCAAGCCACCTTCAGGAAGCTCATCTTCTGGAATAAGAGAATTAATGGCTAAATCAGCGCTATAGTTCCAAACAACATGGGGATCAAATCGTCGAGTAGTTGTGTGCTCAAAGACCAAGTGGTAACATTCGTGCTTTAGAAGACCAAGAACCTGCTTAGGGGTTAAGCTAGCCAAGAACTTGGGGTTCCACCACATTTTAATATCGCCATCCCGGGCAAGTACACCAGCAGTTGGAATTGCGTCGGTACGCACCTTCGTAACCTTACGAAGAACCTTGCAAAAGAATGGCTCCTCAAGCTGAAGCTTGACCAAGAACTTATCAAGGTCAAAATTTTTGGCGGCAACATCGTCAGCGTGATTAACTGGGGCGATGTCAGTAGTTGTTCCTTTGTCAGCCATGTGGCCTCCTTTCCATTATGATTAATAATACCATATCTGTCGGGTTTTTGCACGACTTTACTTAGAAACAATTAAAAAAAATACACCCAATGTAATAAAAAGCGTGAGAATTGTGCTTTGTCCAATGACAGTCAAAACGTCAAGTAAACTATTCATTTTCAACTGGTTCAAGTTCACCTGCGATCAGCCATAATGTTCTATCATCTACATAGACTTCATAACTAATATCTCTATTAGCAGGTGTTCTTGCAATAACACCTATCTTTCCATTAAATAATGTCGCCATTGAAATACCTGGTAGTGCCTTAATTCTTACTAAATCGCCTACGTCGAACTTGTTCTTCATAGAATTTTCTCCATTTGACTTTTGTCAAAACATATTTCTTTACAAATGTCAGGCACCCAAATACAAAACCAATTATTATTGGGGTACTTCCGATTTATAATTATTCCAACAATGTTCATTTTTTTTAGACTGTTGGGATGAATTACTCGGATTAAGTCCCCAATTTCGAAAGTCATTTTTTCTTTGCCTCTCTTTTTGCCTTCGCCGCTTCTGCTTTTTCTTTCTTAGCTTGTTCACGTTTCTTCTTCGCATCCGCTCGAGCCATACCTACAGTGTAACATTTCTCATCATTACTATATCCATTCGGATTATTTAAACGATACACTCGCTGTTCAGCTAGTTCTTTCGAAACACTAGCAGAGTACATAACTGGTTTATCTTTAAATTTCCAATATTTCTTACAAAGGAATATTCCCCATCGACCGTCTGGAAGCTCTTTTACTTCCCACTTCAATCGATTGCTCTAATACTTGTAATTTTTTTAGTATGACAACTGGTCGCGACCATCATATATGCATCCCTAACAGCTTCCGGAAAAGAAATTCTTTCAACCAACTTCTTCTCTTTACCTTCAGGCCCGCTAATAATAATCTCGAAAGTCTTATAATGATTTTTTTTAGTCATTATTTACCTCTTCTACATCTTCTTTTAGAACAAGAGCTTTTTCGCCATTATCATTTTTGACCTCGATGAATCCAGGCTTGGGGCCTTTTACTCCACGGACTTTTAGCACTTCATAAATCTTTCCAACCTTCAAGGTTGTTTGATAAAAATCATCGCCCCTAACACCAAAACCCCAATAAAAATTATTATTGATCATCCAGGATTCTCTATCTGGTTGCTCTTTAGTAATCTTAACCTTACTTCCTTTTTTCATTCTTTCCCTCCATTCTCATACACATGGGTAAAACAAACAATACCGTTACAACTGCAGCGATAATCATTGAGCTATATTCCATAATTAAATCTCAATAGTCATATTACCATTTTCAGTAGAGAACTCTACACTCCAACCACCCAGTCCGTTAACTCCATTTTCATTAGCTAATAGACACCCTGCGGTTGATGTCAAAGTTGCTGTCACTGTTGTGTTACCTCTCTTATGATCATATTGCTCAGTGCTACATTCAATATAGTCGTAATAATCATAAAAGTTTTCTACGATCTTTTCCGTACAATAGCTTTCGAAATCAAAATCTCCACGCTCATAATCTTCTAGGTGATCTTGATCTCTCATATCTTCGATCAAATCTTCTTGAAACTTAATACCCGATCGAGCTGCGTCTACCAAGGCTTCAACAGTCCCAGTTTCTGCCACCGCTGTTTCTTCTGCTTCCCCTGTATAATGAATAACGTCAACATCATCTTCATATGTTAAGCTGACGGTGGTTTCAGGATTTACACCAAGCTTATCGAAAGCATCAGATAGCTTTTGGTATCGACTAACCGCGGTTGATACTAGCTCAAGCTCTTCAAATGAACAAGGTGTACCACTTCGGTATGGGCTTAGCCAAATCCTGGCGCCGACCCCCTGCTCAACTGTAATTTCGTATACCGTACCCTCGGCATCTGTTCCGATATCTCCCTTATGAGTTACCTTTGCGCCCTCCTTAAATGGCTTAGCTGCTTCAATCTTTGCGAATACTGCTTTATAATCTCTAGACATTATCTTAACCCTTGCTTTCGTTGTCGCCTCTTTGGCTCTTTAAAATCTTTCCACTCTTTGTAGTACTCTTTAGTCTCTTCAATGATCTCATCATACTCCTGTCGGGTAATATCCCCTCTATTCATTCTAATCTTTAATAAAGATTTTTCAGTCTTAAGCGCTTGCCCCTTTTTACGAAGCATACTGTCAATTAATGTCTCTTTGGTCCAAGCCATTATTTTCTCCTTGATAAGCTAGCAAGTCCTTTTTGCCAGCCTTTTCTACAAAAACAGGTCTAACTTTCAAAACTTCACCATGATGAAGGATGCGAGTAGTACCCATTAGTTTATCATGTTCTATAAGAACGCCAATATGGTTCTTTGGTGTTAGTGGCCAATTTTTACTATTACGAGTATCAACTTCTTCCCATTTTGCAAATCTAACAACATCACCTACCATCATGAGTTAACTTTTCGAAACTCGTTAGAGTCTATAACTCCCTCATAATCGAAAGTGCCACCATCAGTAAAAAATAAATCACCTTTTTTTGGGGCATAATGGTGAAAAATTTCTTCACCCGGCTGAATATCTTTTAAAGCTATAAATTCTATTCTAGGATGGTTTTTATCAAAGACTCTTCTATGCTTGGAGTTCGGTTCGTTAGAATGATTATAGATCGTTCCATAGCCTAAACACAATGCATGACTGGATTTCTCCCAAACAAAAACATGATCAGACAATAAGTGTCCAGCTTGGTGTAGCCTCATATAGTCATTCAATAAGTCCATATGCCAAACTAAAACTGGGGCGCTTTCAAATATCTCATACTTTTTTATAAACTCAGTAGCGAATACTCCCAGCCCCTCTTTGTCAACAGTCGATTCTTTAACTTCTATTTTCTTTGAAAACCATTTGCCATTCTTTAATTTTTGTTTAAACATATCCAATCCACTAAAATTAATTTACATTATATTATAGCACACAGACTAAGTTTTTTCATCCAACATTAGTTCGAAATGTAATTCTGCCCATTCTTTTCCATGAGTAGAAATCTTATTAGTCATCGGCCAAAATACTTGGACTTGACCCCATTTTTGTATTTCGGTTACAATACCCACTTCACTACCGACTAACCTAACTAAATCTCCCTCTTTGAGAAGCTGATAATTTTCTATTTTATTCATCTGGGACAACTTTAAGATAGGTCATGTGCTCTCTAGTCATATCTCCGTTAGCCCAAAGGATATATGCGTGACCTTTGTCAAAGTAACCACCGCGAGGCTCTTGAGATGCTACAACTATACCCGGGTTTCTGTCCCTATAGTCTTTCTCCCACGTTCTCATAATCGTATAAAAATTAACAATGTCACCTTTTTTAACCATTAAGAATTCCTTACCATTTCTAATTGAGACTTTTTTAAAGCCCAAGTATTTCCCGTTTTAGTTTTAACGATTACTCGATCTGATTCATAAAAAGCTAAGACGATTCCTTGGACTTCACAAGGGAAACCGTTATAAGGTTCCACAACTTTTACCTTATCACCAATCTTCATTGTTCAATCTCTCCCCAGGCATAACTCATAACTGTATCGGAGCATTCTTTTAATGCTATTTTTAATCGCGATTCTTCCATAATATCACATGAGATTTTAGGATTAGTTTTTTTGACTGCAAGACTTATACAAGAATTTGCAGCCACTCCCAACATTATTCCCAAAAATATAAGGACTACAGCATCTCCAATTTTCATTTATTCGGCCCCGCTTCGCTAACTATACTCACTAAATCTAGCTCAGACTCATCAAAAGATTCTACTTTCCCGTTAGACCAGAGCACCTTAACATCGATACCAAAGTTTCTGTCTGGAGCTCCTCTATCAACCCATTGGTTGATTTCTAAGATAATCCCGCTTTGACCTCTATATTCATTAAATGAATCAGGCCAAGTATATTTTACTATATCTCCAACCTTCACTTTAATTCCTTAAGACTTGACTTGAGAAAACTCCGGATCTTTCCCAAAGATGGAAAGAGAACTTTGACAGCATTCTCAGCTTCTTCGATAACTAGACCTGGTTCATCAACTGGAAACTCTCGAGCCATTGCCCGACGTCGTGAAGCGCCAGTTACAAACTTGACTTTTACTAAATCACCCTTCTTCATTAGGAATTAAAACCTCCACATCTTCCATCCGAGCTGTATGAATATCTCCATTATCGTCGATATAGTCTACTGATTCTTCTAATACTCCAAAATCGAATTGATTCTTGGAGCGAAACGTATCAACTCCAACTGAAATTACTAAACCAACGTTTCCCCATCCTCTAGAGTCTATTGGAATAGATTCTATTTCTGGATCTCCTGGTTTCCAATCTCTATATTTGACAATGTCTCCTACGCTAGGTTTCATTTTAAAAATCTCCTAGCGACCAGAACAGTAATGACAGCGCCAACTACAACACACGTAGCGATGCAAATAGCTGCACCAATTTCAGCAATCTGGAATCCTATTAATCCTGCTTCAATCATGAGCACCCACCCGCTAAAGGCTGAACTTCTATATCTCGAACTTCCTCTACACGACCATCATCATACATCACACGATAATAGCATTCACGGACAGGTAAGTTACCTAGCTCTGGACATTCGTCCATTATTTCCAAAACGATACCAGAACTTCCGAGGTCAGCATCAAATATTAAATCGCCGATTTTCATTTTGTTCTCACAATAAGACCGGCGAAGCCTACGCTGGTGTCAGCAATTACTGCTGTATCGATATTATAAATTGAATGATAAAATACGGACATTATTTTCTCCCCATAGGATACATGATATTCATCATGATACCCGCTAATAAGATAACGTAAATACTAGCGACCGCTGCTATTGAAACAATCTCAATCATTTGATCACCACATAACGGCTAGTGTCGCTGCTCCAAGAAGAACCCATGTCTGGATTTCGCAAACTCTTGATTTCGAATTCGTTATCATAACGACTCCAAGGGCAGTTCTTGCCAGTGACGATTCGAGGATCGCATGCTGAATCTAATCGAATTATTGATCCGACCTTCATCTCAGCATCAGCATTGCGAGGAGATGTCCGAGACCAGAGACGATCAATGATATCTTGATCAACGATATTCTTGAGAACTTTCGCGCCAACTTCGATTTGCTTCGCAGTTAACTTTCGAGCTCTTACGGTTTTATCGTATCGAGCTTTCCAGTTGTTGCTAAGCTGGTCGTCCAGAGACTTTAGGAAGTTTGGAAGTGAGCCGGCGTTAGCTTCGTAAATTCGAATTACAGCTGCTCGATCCAAGTGGACTTGTCGCTCAAGCTTCCAGTTAGAATTAGAGGAAACAGCTTTTTTCTTCGGCTTGTTTCGTGTGGCAACCATGCGGTCTCCGCAGGGAACGCATCCGCTACCTCGACCGTGCTCGGTTTCTTTACCACAGTAGTTACAGTACGCTTGGTGCCAACCTTCATCGTTAGCTCCACCATCCATGTGCCACGCCTCTGAGCGCCAGCGACCGGTGGAGTCGTAGCCTCCAGCCATTGCGTAGTTGTTGTAACGTCGATTTGAGTAGTTTCGTCGATAACCCATGTGGTGTATCCTTTCTTTATTTATTCCTTTATTCCTTATGATTAATAATACCATATCTAGGGCTAATTTGCACCATTTTACTAATAAAAAAATAAAAAAACCGGGTACCCGCCTCATAAAGGTCGAGTCCCGGCTTTCAATTACCACGTTGGTTTCGTTAAATTAAACGTTGGACGAATCGCCGGTGGTAAGAGACTGATTGAGAAAGCTCTGGAGCGCCTGAGCTTCACGAATAGACATACTAATAGTTGTTGTACCTACTGCATACTGCTGACCCTCTGCAGGACGTGTACTGATGGTAAGCATATTGCTACCTGCCTTCTTGGCAGTGTGGTTACGGTAAACACCGAAATCGAAGCGGGCGGTTGACTTCTCGTTGAAGTAGTTACTCATGTATCTTTTCTCCTTTTGTTTAGATACCGTTCCTTTGAACGTGTTATATAATAACCCTGCAGGGATAGTTTTTCACCTATTTTAGTGATTTTTTTAAAAATAAATCTCCTTAAGAAACAGGCGTGTAACAATAGCGAAAACTCTATTAAGATGCCGTTAACTCTAGAGCATATAGATTATAGTTAGCACGTGAAAGGGAGGTCTCAAATGAAAAGAATAATACTAATAGCTGTTCTCATGTTGCCTGCAGTTTCACATGCTGATAAATTTATAGTAGCTAACAATACTAGGCTTACGTACGATTATGGAAGCGATATCAAGCCATACATTGCAAACGAAGTAGCGTTTACAAGTGATGTGAACGGAACGGTATTCAGCGCTAATAAATTTAGGCTTGGGTTTCGATATAAAATAAATGACAATGTCAGAATCGATCCCCATGTATTCATGGACAACAAACTTAAAGACAATTGGGCGTTCGGATTCGGTCCAGCTCTTCGTCTTGATATAACTTACTAACAAAGGAGTAAACATGATTGAAATGTGGGCTTTATGTGGCCTGGTATTGGCAGGTGCATCAGTAATCAGTAACGATGCTGTTCAGACGCTTGGGACATTTATGGCGTCAAACAAGCAGACCTCTTGGTGGAAACTATGGGGAGCAGCTTCGGCAGTTCTAGTATCGACTGTTTTGTACAGTTGGTTTGCTTACAACGGAGACATATCATTTGGACGGTTAGATAAGATACCGTACATACAAGTTGAGTGGTACCACGCTTT
>CETM01012336.1_pt1 | contig 24888 bp, 20 predicted proteins | sample 361451 | NCBI WGS metagenome assembly CETM01 (sample SAMEA2622690, study PRJEB7988) | marine metagenome | isolation source: saline water (ENVO:00002010), including
ATTGCATCTTCTGCTGCCTCTCCAGAGGAGCCAGCCGAAATGCACGCCGCAACGAGGTCGTCGTATCCAACTAAGTCCCCTCCATTGGAACTCATAATCCCCAATATGACGTCTCTTGGATCAGCACCTTCTTTCGACTGAACAGCTTCAGAATCATCTGCCCCGGAATCATTTCCGATTGATACTTCTGGTGTTTCTTCTGCCCTTCCAAGGGCTCTTGAAAAGGCTTTGAGAATCCAAACCCGGTAAGCCTCTGTGTCAAATTCAGAATAATGCTCACGGGACTTCACCATACCAGAAACAAGATCATTCGGAACCCCTACAACCCGCAAACCATCTTCGGTCAATTCTGCTCCTTGTGATGATGCATATGCTTCCAGTCGCCTCAAAGTAGCATCAGCAGCCTCAACTAGCCATGACTTGTAGGCTTCGAGATCTATTTCAGTGAAACTCTCAGCCCTAATTGAGGTAAAAATGCCGCCATCTTCGGACTCGTTCGACTTTTGCCTACCCACTATTGAAACTAGGACAGAATCCCCTGTCTCGAATCTCGCCAACAACTCTTCAGCATCGGGATGTAGTTCAGGTTGGAATGGGGCTACATCGAAGTAATGGGTGCCTGAAGGGTCTCTGACCTGGCCCCTGTAGAATGGTCCGGAATCACCGTCTCTCCTCTCCATTCTCTCTAGTCCTCCACATACGAGGCATCTATTCACCTTGGCACCTAATTTGGTGATAACAAAACTTGGGTCGTATTCGCCGACCCCTCTCTCAATCAATGAAGACTCTGAGTATTCCTGTGCAAAAATTCGAACGGCACTCTGTCTTGCCCTCCTACCCCCATCGCCGGAAATCAAAGAACCACCTCCCATTTTTGCATCACTCTTTCGGCTTCTTCAGCAGGTTTCGGTTCCACTAACTCTACCTTGTCGGCAAACAACATTGCACCCTGCCCGTCAACCGCACACCTGCCTTGGACTGCCATTTTCCGGGCTAAAACGCGTCTTCTAAGATTGGAAACAAACACTTCTTTGCCTATACTCGAGATCTCGCTCTTGATTTCATCCATCCCCATTCCAAGGAACTCCTCAGCAGGCTCCTTGCCGAGGAATAAGTTTGCATTCGAAACACCGTCATCCAATACAAAACGAAGTCGCAGGTCCTCTTCTCCTCGTTGGGCCCCGTGCTCTGTGCAAGAACCATCTCTCAACATTCTTCTGCATTCTGGGCATCTCTCAATAATCCCCGAACCGCTGTTAATCGCGACAATGGTTCCCGAAGTTGAGATTCCCCTTCGAGAACCACCCTGGGTAATTTCTGTCAGACCAACCTCGACCCAATGATTCTCCGGATCAATCTTTTCCCATGGGGATTCGGAAAGACTTGAGACCTGCTCTAAATCATCTATTACCAAATCTGGAGAGCCCTGCCAGAACTGTACCCTGCCTCCTTCAATTCTAATAGAATCTCCAGGTTTTGGATCGAAATCACACCAAGCAGTGAGCCTACATCTGCCCGTTGGATCCATCACATCCCCACTCCTCACAACTCTTGAACTGCCATCCTGAGACTCGAACGTCCTTTGAGCCCAATTCTCGATCTGCAAGGTTATCGAGACGTCTCTCATTCCATTCCTTAAATCGGCAATACTTACCTTCTCAGACTCAACTAATTCGGCCATATCTGGAAATGCTGTATCGCGATACGTCTCTATTACAGTGCCATCATTGATTTGAATCTCCGGGGTTTCACGAAATTTCCTCACAGACGCCCCCACAATCTTGACCAAAGACCCTTCTTCATGCTCGAACTCTTTCCACGAAAGGAAACCAATGCTCCCCGAATCATCAGCAATCTTACCTCTTACTATGGGAATCTCGCCACTTCCGTCTTTCCTTACTATGACATCAGGCTTTGCAGACATGACTCTCCCTACTATATTCACGAAACCTTCCACTTCAGAAGCCCTAGCAATAGTTAGGGGCTCATTGCCAGTTGGGGGGGCAGTACCACCACCCTCCTTCACAACAGTTACCCTTGTCGTCCTATTGATATTGAGGGATCTCTTACCGTTCCATTCGTTAACTGAGACTCCCTCGAGTCTCACGACCGAACCAGGAACCATCGACTCCCCTTTGTTCCCCCAGTCTTTGTAGTCCCAGCGAACCCTTTCAGAGCTAGCTTCATGAGGGTTGTCTTCTATCCACCCGAAAGCAATCTGCTTCTCTTCGCCCCTTACCATCTGGGTCCTTGGTGTGTAGGAAACAACCGCCACTTCGATTGTAACATTCCTGTCTTCGGCATCCAATTCTGAGAATCTTCCGACCTTCTTCTCTTCACGAATTGGTGCAGAAGTATTGGCCGATACCTCAACGCCAGTGGAAACTTGGAACTTCCTTATGACGGACCTCAATGCATCCTCGGGAGGAATCAGGAAGTCCTCTTCATACCTAGCAAACTCCTTCCCTATCTCACTTTCATCGGCATCTGGGCACTCTTGCTTTACTACTGCTATCTGATTTGCATATTTCGTCTGGTCACTCATGTCTATCACCCGTATCAGAGATTGGGCGACGAGACTATATCAACCAACGATTCATTTGGCCAAAGATGCACCTGAAACGTCGTTACTAGGGAAACGATTGTCAGTGCGTGTTGGGGAAGACTCGGCACCTCATTACCTCCGGAGATGGCTGTTCGAATCGGCGGTCTTTGAACGTGCGCATTACACTACAGGTTTACCGACGGCGTTTTCTCTGGATGCCCCTACGAGCTATCAATGGGAGGCTCTGAACTGTGCTATTTCGGAGTTCTGACTGCATCTGACAGAGCTAGTGCGGGAGAATACGAGGACCTCAGTGGCCCGGCCATCGAGTCATTCCTTCAAGAAGCTGTGACATCTCCTTGGAAAGTCATCAGGAGGCTTGTAGCAGATGAAAAGGAAGCCATCGAGGAGGCCATAATAGATCTCATAGACAATCACGGGTGCTCTGTCGTAGTCACCACAGGGGGTACTGGCCCGTCTCCGAGAGATGTAACGCCCGAGGCTACCGAGTCCGTCTGCGATAGGATGCTGCCCGGTTTCGGTGAGCAGATGCGTGCGATTTCGATGACTTATGTTCCCACTGCGATGCTCTCAAGGCAGACAGCCGGAGTAAGGGGCTCCTCATTGGTGATCAACCTCCCCGGATCTCCAAGATCGATCAGAGAGATTCTTGACTCGATTTTTGCAGCCGTGCCTTACTGTGTCGATTTGATTGGGGGGCCCTACGTTACCACCGATTCCGAGGTGGTGGAATCATTCCGACCGCCTCACGCGCGACGCGAATGATTCATCCGAGGAACTGGTTTCGGAGAGTCATGGCGAAGATGAAGACGGGCGTGGGCAGTACCGGCAGAGCAAATGATGAGATCCGAGAAATCGAGGTAAAGCTAGACTTCACTCCCAATGCCCTAGCATCTATCCTCTATCACCAGGGCAATACGCAGGTATTGGTTTGCGTAACCAAGGCTCCATCCCTCCCACGATGGTTCCCAAGGGATTCCGATAGGGGCTGGGTTCATGCCGAGTACTCCCTTTTGCCAGGTTCTACGGATACTAGGTTCCGCAGGGAAAGGAGCGGGGCCAAAGGCAGGACGATGGAGATTGAGAGGCTAGTGGCAAGATCCCTTAGGGGCGCTGTCGACCTGGAGCAACTAGGACCAGTCGCCCTTACCGTTGACTGCGACATACTGAATGCGGATGGGGGGACGAGATGCGCATCCATCACGGCTGCAAATATCGCACTCAGGCTAGCAGTGAGGCGACTAATCGCCACTGGCGACTGCCTTCCGAAGGAGAAGAGGCTGACTAGGGAGGAGATTAGGAATGGGACAAAGAATGAACCACTTACCCAGAAAGAGAAGGATTCCCACGAGATGTCCGTGATGCCAAACGATGTGGCCGCCATCAGCGTGGGCATGGTTGAAGGACAGGTTTGGACAGACCTCGATTACATCCTGGACAGCAATGCGGATGTGGACATGAACGTCGTTATGACAAGTGCTGGCGAATTCGTAGAGGTCCAAGGAACTGGCGAGGAGGCGACCTACTCTAGGGGGGAACTGGATTCACTAATCGATGCGGCGGAGAACGGAATTTCCGAATTGCACAAACTACAGACAGACATCCTCTCGGATGCAAGTTGATGGTGGGACTGGCCGGACTTGAACCAGCGGCCTCCGCATCTTCAGTGCGGCGCTCTCCCAGCTGAGCTACAGTCCCGTAGCATCCCGGCCAGCACAGTCATGACTTCAAGCCTTCCTAGTATAAGGGGCAGTGAAGATACTCCGTTCCGGCACTAAGTAGAAAGCCCCCTCGACACAAGAAAGGCCATGAGTCAGAGCCCACAAAATACAGTCCTACGTTCAGATTACGATGCATCTATCATCGGATTATACGCATCCCTAGTCGCAGGCGGGCTAATGCTGGCCTATGCGATATACTACGTCACCGTAGTAAATGTGACCGACGACTACTCGTTCCTGACCTTGGGAGTCATTACCGGTGCCACGGCAGTTTCCGTGATTGGCATGCACGAGTGGTTCAGGCATCAATACGGGAAAGAAAGGGTGGAGAACCCGATAGAGGAGTACGGAGGGGCCATAGCGGTTCTGATGGGATCCCTCTCAGCAGTGTGGCTATCTCGATTCGCTGTATTCTACGCGGGACCAGAGGTGATGGGGTGGATACAAGTCCAAGAAGGGGAGGTTTGGATGCCAGTCTGGCTAGCGGCGCTGCAGACTGCGGCGATTCTTCTGGTGATGGAGATCAGCACCTTCTCAATCAGGAGGCACTCGCTCGGGACCCTCCCAAGGACTGTGGTGGTGCTAGCCCCCTTGGCCGTGGTTTTCAGTGGGGTCAAGATATGGCTAGAATACTCCAGAGGGGAGTTGGAGGAATTCATCACAATCTCAGTCGTGCTTCTTACCGGATCAGCCATCCTGTATTCACTCAGACTAGACAGGGCCATCCTCTACCTCCTCGCCTCGGGTGCAGCAGTAGGTCTCCCGATCTTCATGTCCCTGAGCTCATGGGGGGAGACCGAGCACGCCAGCCTCCTGGTGCCCGCTGTTGTACTAGTTGGCATCACGGCCACCGATCGAAGCCTCTCCAAGAGAATGATAGAGAACGGCTCCGGAGCGGTAGTCGCTGCTATCCTATTCTGCCAGATTATCGCAGCCGACGGTACGCATTTCGTCATCGCGGGACAGACGCTTTCCCAGCAGCCATTCGGACTGACCTTCTGGCTTTGGGTCGCACTTCTCGTGGGCTGGTTCGCTCCGACCACCATGCAGAGAACCCCAGCAATGCCGGTCGGCCTGGCCCTTGCACTGGCCTTGCTCTCCGACGAGGCAGCAATGGTTGCATGGTTCGTGGGAGTCTCTGCCTTTGTCTATCTGGAGACTCACCCGCAGGCCAGGGACTGGGTAGTCAGATCCACATATGTTGCCATGGTCGCCTCATGGACGGTTTCCTCGTTTATCGGGGCAGACGATACCAATGGCAATATCCTAGAAGTCGGAGGACTAAACCTAAGCGTCATCGACGGACTTTCTCTGGTACTTTTCCCAGCGGTCCTAGCACTTGGCATATGGGCCCAGTCCAGAGGTAGGCTTAGGTTCTACGAGGGTCCCTCCGTACTTCTCTTGTTGGCATCCTTCAATGTGGATCTTATCGATGAGGCACACATTCTCTTTGTTGTAATAATCCTAGTTGCGACCCTCTATCAGCTGAACACATTCCTTAGAAACAGGTCTGAAAGTGAGGAAAGCCAACTTGATTGGGGCACCGAGATAGCATTCATGACCTTGATAGTCTCGCCAGTTGTTCTCTCAACATTCTTCTCGTCATTTGATTTATCTTCAGATGAAGTTGCTTCTAGAGCCCTCCCGCTAGTAGCGGCCATCGGGCTGTTCGCGATTTGCCATAGGTGGAGGAAAGAGGGAGAGAGCCTGTCTTTGAGGCCCGAGATGGCAGCCATCCTCTTCCTGATACTTGTCTTCCTGATGTGCAACATCGACTCGAGCGAGTTCTCAACTTCGCCTACGGATGCGGTCAGGATGACTCTTGCATGCACTGCCTTGGCCGTCGCCCTTCTGGCATTCGAGGGAGGTGCTGCCTTCCACACTACGCCTTTGGAGAGGCTCATTGGAATCTCATACCTGTCCATCGTCTCCCTGGTCTCTGCTGTGATCATTTCAGATGAGGGTGCCGACATCCTTGCACGCTCAACCAGGGATCTATTGATCATCGCTGCCCCGTTGATAGTAAACTTCCGCCTGAAAACCCTGCTCGACCTCTCCCAGGAGGCACGAAACTTCGGGACTCTGACGCTGTCTATCCTGCTGATCATTGGTCTGACCGACACTTCCGGCGGACTACTCGCCATTCCGGTATTCGCAATCGCCGTTCAGAGAGCAGCGAAGCACGTTTCCACCCCGGTGCTTTCAAGCCTGCCGATATTCGCTGTAATCTACGCTTCCTTCTTCGACTCAAACCACGATGCTAACGACGTCATTTGGCACATCATGTCAGGATTGCCTTACTTGGGAGGGCACACCGATGTCCTGCTCATCGAAACCCCAAGGTGGGCTTCCATCCTCCTGTTCTCCATCCCAGCTGCAGTTGCATTCTACCTTCCCAACGAGAAGGCACGCGAGGATGGGTCAAGATATGGCTCAGAGCAACTCTTCGGACCCGCATTGGCTTTGCTACTGGGAATCGCCTTCCTCCTTCCAGACCCAAGAACTGCGCCGATAATGATCGTGGCTGTACTCACATATGCGGCTTGGAAGAATGGCGTCGTCCTTTGGTTCTGGGTATCTCCGCTAGCTTGGTTCTGGGCATCATTACAGCTTTTCGACTATCTGGGAGATGGATCCATCGAGCACGAATTCGCAAGGGTGATTGGAGGATTGATCGGATTTTTCCAGTACGCTCTACTGCAGAAGGGGGTCTTGCTGAAAAATGCCGTTCGAGACGAGGCACCGGAACAAGCGCAGTTCTTTGACTACGCAGGATCAGTTTCGCGCGTATATGGCTACTCGTTCTTCTTGCTTTCAGGAGCGATCACCGGCGCCCTTCCATTCATCTCAGCCCTGTTGGCAGCCTGGGACGGTCTCAGGAACAGGATTCCGATTCTCCTTCACGGCTCTGTCTTCGTGCAGTCTGTGACGCTTTTGTTTTGGATCGACGAAGATTTCTCAACCATTCATCCCGACAACGCGCTACTTTGGCCCATTGCTATCGGAATGGCCATGGTGTACATCTCTTGGTCTAGGAAGGACCCATATGCCCCTGGGGAAATGATGACGATAATGTCTGAGGTATCTGAAGATGATTCATTCGACATCGAGAAGGACTTCGGACTGTTCGGTTCTGCCTTTTTCCTAATTGCGATGCTGATCTACTCCAATTTCATAGACTTCGAGATAGCATTCGGAATTTCTATTGTTGTCCTGTCTCTCCATCACGTCGTCGTAGGCTTCAGTCGCGACCACGGTTGGAGGCGTATGATAAGCCTCGTCGGCATGCCATCTGGCCTGATATACGCGGGCCTCGACCAGGGTGAACTGACTTTGGTCCTCATGCTTTTCCTAGCGGCCCTGACCCTGATCGGCCAAGCGGTCCTCTATGCTTCTCGTGGGGGGCTAGAGATCGGTAGCACAATCGAGGGCGCCACCCCCTTCGTCTCCGAGGTTGGTGTCCCGGACCCCGAGCCCGAAGCTCCTCTGATGGACAAGGATGACCTCCTCGATCCGGAGCCTTCAGAATCGTCCGATAGCTCTGAGGAAATTGATGCCCCAGTCCAGGAGGAAGAATCCCAACCAGAACCAGTTTTGGCTAGTCAACCGTCTCCTCTATTCGCATCGGACACGGCCCCCTTCGGAATCAGACTGGATCCTCCTCTGATTTCCAATCTAAGAGCGATGATTTCCGCAAACAATAGCGTCGACTTCAGCAAGTGGTCACCAGTGCTTGGAATCAGTAGCAACGGTGCTATAGTGCTGAATTGGGAGAAGAGGAATATTTCCGAGGAAGAGTGACGGGAAAACTCGCGAGCATCTATGCTCTGGAGGAATCGATTCACTCTTCTTCTGCATCGCCGATTTTTCTGACGTTGATTGCATTTGGTCCCTTGGGGCTGTCCCCAACCTCGAATTCGACTAGGTCTCCCTCGCCAATCCTTCCCTCTACTTCGGTAGTATGGACGAAGAGGTCATCACCTTCTTCCCGCCCAATGAAACCAAATCCTTTCACATAGTTGAACCACTTCACAGTTCCTGTCGCCATGAACCCCTGCTCCCAAAACAGGTTATTGAACTAGACTGCTGATTGAGGTCACTATGACTAGAACACATCATCCTCGTCCGTAGCCTCGTCGAACGAAATCATCCCGCCCGACTTGCCACCCTTGCCCTTTGTGACGGCCTTCTTTGTCGGGACCTTCTTTGCCGGCTCATCATCCCCAGTCAATTGGTTCTTCCTAGCAGCCGCAGCCTCCTCTTCCCTCTTCTTCAACTCCTCAGGATCGATTCCCTGCTGGGCAGCAAGCTTCGCCCTTCGCTCGTCACGGGCCCTGATCTCTAGCAGGCGTTGCCTTGCCTTGTCATAGTGCTGGAGCATGTACATTGCATCGTGCTCTAGAAGGGGAGAATCAGAGATTATCGTGATGTCCATCCAATCACCCTCCTCCGCCAGGTACTCTGCGAAGGGCTCGAACTTCAGGTCAGACTTCTTGATCTGGGTGTAGTGAAGTGCGTTCCCCATCCTGTGCTCGACTCCCGCGAAGTGGCAGTAGAAAGTCGATCCGCCGTAGGTTTCCCTGGCTTGGTCGAATAGCTCCGCGTAATCTTCACTAGTCCTTAGCCTGCCATGCCCCCGAGCGTGGATGTGACCCATATTCAATACGGGCACAGTTCCTTCCACGTGGTTGCACACTTCCAGAACCTCCTCGACTGTACCCCAAAGCTCCTGCCTTCCAGAGGTCTCAATCCCAACCAGTGACGGTTCCGACTCGTGGACCCATGGGAAGGCGGCGTAATCCTCCTCCTCACCCTCGACCCCCCATACCTCTCTGACCCTCTCTACAATTCCCGACATCACGTTTGCGACCTGTTCGTTCGCCTCGGTGCCCGGATCGTACTCACCATATGGTCCTACGTGGAATGTAAGGTGCCTAGCATTGATTATCTTGCCAGCCTGTAGGCTCGTCTCCATCTTCGAGAGGGTCCTGTTCCTCTCCCTCTTGTTCCCCAGTAACTCTGCGTAGTAAGGGCCATGCATGTTCATCTCGAAGTCAGACTTCCACGATAGGATGCCAGCCTGCCAGTATTGATCGAAGTGCTGAGGCTGGATTGTTCGAACTGTCTGAACCTCCATCGCATCCAATCCCAATACGGTGATGTCATCCATCCCCTCGACAATTGTCCGGCCCTTGCAAGAGAGGGGAACTCCTGCAGGCCCTAGTTTGAGTGGCATCCCTTTGGCCTCGCGGGTCGGGCCGAACGGGTGCCCCTTCAAAAGGGGTTTCAGGTGGTGACTTGGCTAGAAGCAGGATTAGCCCGATACGGACCCAGCCGCAGAAGCGATTCCAGACGCTCCAGAGCCAGATTGGGGGAGCTCGCATAGGAATCCTGCGAGCCATCTTTCGAAACCATCTTCCTTGCAATCCTCGACGATTTCTTGCCCCAGTGCGTGGGAGACACTAGCGACCCCCTTCTCTGGATCGTATGAGCATACTATCGGAACAAGTCCCCTGCTCCTGATTTCTCCCAGTAGCATGCCTTCTTCGATGCCCTCTAATTCCGCTAGGGTCTTCATTGCCTTAGGTGCTATGAAGAGCAGGTGAATCTGTCTGATTCGCTCAATCACTGATCCCCATGCCTCTTCTAGACGACCCGAGTCTCCGGGTACATCTACTACCATGACAGTCTTGCATCCCTCTAGCTCGGCGAATGTGAGGGATGAACCCCAAGCCCATTTCATAGACTTCCCTTCAAGGGGGAAGGACGAAGATAGCACGAGCCAGTGCTTCGAATCGAGAATACCCCGCCAGTCTATTAGGCCCTGGTCGAATTCGCTAATCTCGCTTCGTTCGATTATGAATTGGCCATCAGCCCCGAGTTCTATCGATCTCTCCAAGATAGCAGATGCGCAGTCGCTCCTGTCTGGGAGTCCCAATCCAACCATCCTCACGGGAGGCCCGGCCATGCATCTCCCTCTGCATGTCGCTGAAGAGGGTTGCCTACTCCAACTTCCATCTCAGTAGGGCGATTGCACCACCCATGCCTTCGAGCTGCTTGCCCGCATCGTGCTCTGTCGAAGCCTGAATCACCTTCCCGCTCGAGGACTCGATCGATTCCGCGATCTGCTCCCAGCCAGATGATCCTTCTCCAGTTCGAAGAAGACCGGCCTCGACGACCAGTGTTTCCACAGCTCCTTGTGAAGCTGCATCCGAGATCATCTGCATGCCATAGGTGACAGCACCATCCATCGAGATTCTCTTCAGACCCTCCTCTATTGCTCGAACCTGCTCCACTATAGCATGCTCCCCCAACAGAGAGTCGGCCAAACCATCTGCTAGAACCTCGTTCGCTGCAGCCCTACCACCAATTGAGGTCGGTGCATTGACGATCCTGTTTCCAGCCCCAAGTCCCCTCAACAGTTTCTCAAATCCTTCCCTAGCCATCCCTGGCCCGCAGATGATCAAGGGCATCTCATCCGGGAAGACCATCCGCGTCTCCTTGGAGACCTTCTCGAAGAACTCCTTGCTAACTGAAGACGAGTCCCCTGTCCTCTTCCCCCCTCCCCTCATGTTGAACTGCGACACGTCCCTAATGCCATGTGTGGCGACTTCGAAGATCAGAACCTCGTCGTTCTCCACAACTATCAGCCCGGAACGAGCCCTGCTTCCAGAAGAGATGGCCTCTTTGATCAGAGACGAGTCTGACTTCGAAAGGCCCCCCTCACGAGTCAACTCTACCTCGTCCCCAGAAGATATGACATGGGTGTGATGGCTGCCAATGTCTATCTTGGCCTCCTTGATGACGCCATGCACCCTGAGGTTGTCCGTGAATGGCTGGAAAGCTGTCTCGGAGCACTCCAGGACAATCCACATCGGCTTCCTCTCGGCACTCTTCGCCCTCCCGTCCTCCTTCGTCCCGGTGGTCGAGTCCCTCCGATGTGACAACATACCCACCAAGCAGCCAGTGCCGCAAACCTGCGATAGAACCCACAGGTCGTCCTCACTCTCAACTCTCAGTCTCAGACCCTCGTCCAGCCTTTTGACACGACGCATTGCCACATCCTCCGGTACTCTCCATGAAGCGACGCTCTTGAAACCTTCATCGGCAATCACTAGTTGCGAGGGTCATGGTTGGTCCTGGGTCATGGGGAATTGCAGGAAACCCAATTTCCCATTCCCCCACACCCAGGATGTTCTCGATTGTCGGAGAATATCTGGGGATAGAGGCGCACCAGATATACGTCGAGTCCAGCAGCATAGAAGATTTCGTGGAAAAGACCTCTCGGATCAAGGGCGACATATGGGTTTCATGCACCTCTCCTCTGAAGCACTCGGCTCCATTCGAACTGGGCGTAAAGAGCCCCGGGGGCGTGGATGCAGTAAACCAACTGATGAGGTCAGGGGGATCTTGGTCCGGCACAAACACAGACGGCTTGGGGTTCGTTTCCGCCTGCAGGCTCATCGGCGTGGACCCGTCCATCTCCACTCTGCGAATCAGAGGGGGCGGATCTGCCGCTAGATCGATTGCATCGGCATGGTCATCAGAAGGCGGTTCTCTCATCCCAGAAACTGGTCGCAGGCCTCTGGCCAGTGGTCCATGGGATGGCAGAATCTTGGAAAACGGTCAAGCAGACCTAGCAGTCGATCTAGACGTCGCTCCCGCAGGGGGGGAATCAGCAGAACTAGAGGGTGAAATACAAGTCTCAGTTTCCTATGCAAAGGGAGCATCAGCAGATGATTTCGCAGTAATGATGCTGGCAGCCCAGCACCTACATGCATGGAAATCCTTCTTTGCCCCATCAAGGGAAGACGATCTGCCCAACCTAACGGAGCTTCTTTCCCGTCTATGAATCGGAGCTCTTGGATTGCCCCTACTCCCTGTAAGCAATACAGGGGGCGAGAGTCATAATCCCGCAGAAGGCCAGAATCATCCCATAATCCTCGGGAGCAAACTCCCCTGAAACATGCCACAGGTAACCGGTGATACACAGTGCTCCAGAAACCAAGACTCCACCATGCCACGGTCGCAACTGTGAAACTTCCATGCCGAGGACTCCTGTTGTTAGGAAAACTACGACTCCAATCAGTCCCAACGCCAAAGCGCCCTGTGCAATCATTTGCTCATCCGAGTCTAGCTCAACCAAGATCTCGTTGCCCTCATTGTCCTCATCGGTAAACTTCCCGTCCACAGCTCCCTCTGCGGTGCCTAGTAGGAACATTAGAAGCAAGGCAAAGAGAATCCAAAGCCCCCCCATCCTCTTCATCCGATCCGTATCATCTAATCCCAACGTCTCATCGCCGAGTGCCAGTGCTGGCAGGTAACTCGCGGCTCCAAAAAAGATGACCATGAATATGGCCCAGAATGCCATCCCACCCTGATCCAATATCACGGAGAGGACTACCATCAGAGCGGGAATTCCCACGGTGACGGCAATCCTTGAATTGGGGACTGAGAGGAAAAGAGCCAATCCTCCCATCCCAGTCGCAAGAGGCAAGATGTAGGTCGCAACATTGTCACCAGTTCCATCTAAAGTCCAGATTGTGAATACAGAAAATATTCCCAATTGTGCCAAAGCCAGCAGGCTTGGCTCCGAGAAGTCAATCTTTGGTATTTTGTACATGGCATTGTCATCCATGAAACTACATGGAACTACATCCTATATTATTGGTGATTACCATTTATTGTCACAGGGGGATGTTTCCGTGCTTCTTGGGGAGCACCAATTCCCTCTTCGAGAGGAGGGGCCTCAATGCCCTGACTAGGCACATCCTCGTCTGGGACGGCTCTATCACATCGTCAAGCCACCCATGCCTGGCGGCTACGTAAGGGTCACCGAACTTCTCCCTGTACTCGTCAACCAGTTCTGCGTGCCTCCCGGAGATGTCATCCGACTCGGCCAGCTCTGCCCTGTGAATGATGTTCACTGCCCCCTCGGCCCCCATAACCGCCAACTCACCGGTGGGCCATGCCACGTTGTAGTCGGAGCCAAGGTGCTTGCAGCTCATGGCGAGGTAAGCCCCTCCGTATGCCTTCCTGGTGACAATGGTGAGCTTCGGTACCGTAGCCTCTGCATATGCATACAGAAGCTTGGCACCGTGCCTGATAATCCCACCCCACTCCTGCACGGTTCCCGGAAGGAAACCCGGGACGTCAACGAAGGTCACTATCGGGATGTTGAAGCAGTCGCAGGTTCTGATGAATCTCGCCGCCTTAACAGATGCGTCTATGTCCAAGCAACCTGCCAGAACCGATGGTTGGTTGCCGATCACACCAACCGCGTGTCCATCTAGTCTAGCGAAGCCGATGACCACATTCTCCGCGTATGAGGGCGATAACTCCATGAATCGCTTGTCATCGAACACCTGTTTGATGACGCTCCTCATGTCATAAGGCCTGTCTGAGTCCTGGGGGACGAGCTTTCCCATGCCCTTGCACCGCCTGTCCCACTTGTCTCCCGAAGCCAGATTGGGTGGTTCTGACATGGTGTGATCAGGCATGTGGGAGAGGATCTCTGCTGCCATGTCGAAGGCCCCCCTCTCGCTATCAGATACCAAGCAAGCAACCCCGCTCCTGCTGGCATGGTGACTCGCACCGCCCAGAGTGTCCTCGTCGACCTCTCCCGAAATTATCTCGGGAATCACGTAGGGGCTGCGCATGAACATCCTCCCTCTCTGCTTTCCTAGTATGACGAAGTCCGATAGCCCGGCTGCTAAGGCGCTCGTCCCCGATACGGTCCCCAGGATTATCGATATCATTGGAACCTTGCCGGAGCAGGACACTAGGTTATCCAGAAGATCCCCGTTAGGCCCCAGTGAGTTGACTCCCTCGTGAGCACGTTGTCCATCTCCGTCCCATATCCCAATGATGGGGATGCACGCCTTCTCAGCAAACTCGACAACCTTGCAAATCTTCTTCGCGTGCATCTCCCCCATTGTCCCGGAGAAGACTGAGAAGTCCTGTGAGAAGCAAGCCACTCTCCTGCCGTCCAGCATCCCGTGCCCTGCGACGACACCATCCCCGAGGGGGGTGTGCATGTGCATCCCGTGATCCCCTGACCTGTGTCGGACGAACGCATCGACTTCGACGAAGCTGTCATCGTCCAGAAGGTCGAGGACTCTCTCCCTAGCGGTTTGCGATCCGGACTCCCTCATCTCCTTGATCACGTTTCTATCGCCAGGTGACATTGACTCCTGCCTGAAAGCATCCAGATCGTCGCTCGGTGATAGCCCTGCCACGGACCATCCAAGTGCAAGTCGGTTCATCAGCAAACCGGAGGAACTAGGATCTGGAGAATGTTGGGTTCTCTCCAACCAGGTCCATCTCCCAACCCTTCTCGACCGACTCCTTTCCACCGACAGAGAGGAGGTGGTGAAGCTTCACCAATGCCGAACCCGGCGGGCATAGCGATCCATGCCCGATGATCCCTATGTCCTGCTGGTCCCGGCCCTTGGAGTAGACGTTCATGTTCACTGGTCCGTGAATCGCATTCGTCACCATTACGACAACCCCTCCTTCGGCAATGTGGTCCTCTAGCATCACCCTTAGCCTGGTATTCTCCAGGCTATCGTCCTCTGGGTTGGAAATCGGCAGGTGCCCCAATCCCGTTCCATGGAATAGCAATGCATCGAAGCCAGAGTCGATGGCCCCCTGGACTTGGTCCGGATGCAAATGGGGGTCGGAGATGAATTGGGCGATGCGTATAGACTCGTCGAACGGCTTCGGGGATATCGCCTCGACCCTAGCGTCATGGGCCTCTGGCGAATAGTCTATCCTAGCTCCACTTCCATCGATGAAGACGTGTCCCAGGACATCCTGGTTAATCGGCTTGAACGCATCCCTTCGGGAAGAGTGGTACTTCCTGCAGGCACACCCTGGAAGTACGGCACAGCTACCATCAGAGGAGCTCGCATGTACGATCACCACCGATGAGTCCCTGTATCCAGAGGGGATGGGCCCGTGAGCCGCCCATTGTACAGATGCGATTAGGTTCTCAGTGGCATCCGATGACCCTCTATCAGGAGACCTCTGAGAGCCCGTGAGGACAATCCTTCCAGGAGGCCTTCCACCTTGTCCCGACCACCCGTAAGAGATAGCGGCAGCTGAGAGGTGAAGGGTATCGGTACCATGGGTTATCACACAGCCGACCGCGCCTTCCGCGAATGCTTCCTCGGTTGCCTTCAGCATTCTATTCCAATGCCTTGGACGAAGGTCGTCCGACCACATGTTGCCAAGTTTTACTGCACGAATCCGTGCTATTCCACGAAGTTCCGGCACAGCATCTAGTAACTCGTGAGGGTCGAATCTCGCTGTGACCGCCCCCGTGGCATAGTCGACTTTGCTGGCAATGGTGCCACCGGTGTGGATGAGGTGTACAAGTGGCAGCGACTCGTCCTGGGGCTCGCTTTCCACAATCTCCTCCTCGATCACGGGCATCTCGTGGAGAACCTCGAACGAGTCCACGTACGATTCTGGGAATGAAACGTTGTAACCGTTCTGTAGCTTCATAGTGACCAGATTTTTGCCAGAGCCCGGCAGTGCGATTCCAGTATGCTCTGCCTTTCCCGACCATGTCTTCACCACCAGTTTGACGGGAGTTCCGGGCTTTGGCCAATCCTCCATGATAGCGGGAGAGAGCCTCGGCCCATCAAAGGCTCGCTTGAATCTGGTTTTGGTGCCGGGAGCGGGACTTGAACCCGCGACCTTCGGATGTCTCAGACATTTTCGGCTAGGCATGATGCGCTCATCGTTCGTGTCAGCAGAGAAATCTCCGCTAACTGTTCCCTATGAGTCCGACGCGCTACCAACTACGCCACCCCGGCATATCATCAGGGCGGGAGAAGAGGCCATTTGAGCATTGCCAGTGATGCAACAGCAACATTTCCACTCGCACGTAGGGTTGATGTGTCGTCCTCTCTCGCCAGAACCAACCATGGTCGATGTCGATACCGCCTTAAGGGCCAGCGCCTATTCCGGTAAGAAGGGAGGCGGTTCGAAGGCAGGGGACAAGAAGTCGACCCCTCTGGAGCCATTCGACCCATCCGCTCACGCCGAGAAAGAGAAGGCCGAAGCGATTTCAATGTGGTTAGTAATCCTCTTCGGAGTCTCCGTTGCTTTGCTGATGAGGTTCTACATGATGCCGGGAATGGATGGTCCACAGCAGATTCTGTGGCTCCTCCCACTCCTTACCATTGCGCTAATTCGTCCTCTGCATCAGTTAGTTGTCCCAACCAGGTTCTTCGAACTCTTTAGTACCGGAAACTGGGTCAGAGCCTCTTTCCTATACTTGTTCACGTGGCTCGCCCTGTCCTTCGCTCTGGTCAATCCCCCAATCGCCGACATTGCGGCCCCTCATCTCGCCGGAGCAATTGACATAGCCAGCAGCGAGGGCATTTCCGAGTCAGATCTGGATGGTAGAGTCTATGAGATTAGGATTTCACAGGACTCAATTCCGGTCATTCTGGGACTGGCAGTCAGGGACAACGTAGATGCGAGCAACTCGACGATGAATCTCACTATTCACAAGGTTGGTAATATGGTACCTTTAGTCAGCGTTAATGGATTGGTTTCCGACATTGCATCCTCAGGGGAGGTTAGGCCGTCCGACACTTTCGCATCAGTCGACCCCAACGACTGGGTAAGGGGCCTGAAGAAGAATACGCTAACTGGTGATTACTCCGGACCCAAAGTAGCACCTCATTCGGAAGACGTCTCCATGGCATGGGAACTGTGTGAAAATGGGTGTGGCCCGGGTGAGTATGTGGTCCACATCACACTCGTTGAAGAGGGAGGCATGGTTCCTTGGAAGGACGGCGACAATGTTTGGGAGAGGGAGTACTCCCTCGTGATACTCCAATCTTCTTCCTAGTTCCCTATCAACCCGCATATCCTAGCAGCCATGGCATCGAGTTGTAGAGACTCCCCCCCTCCCTCGACCATTCTGAAATCGCATTCAGCCATCGCCTCGGTTACGGAGAGTTTCTGCGTCTCATCCAGGAACGTAACTCCCCCCAACTCTCGATGGAGCTGGTTCACAAGGTCCGTCCCCGCTAGCCCGAACCTGTCCAGAATTCCCCTCATCCTCCTCCTAGCTGGCTGGAAGCCATCCTCCTTGCAGGCCAAGAAGAAACCGTGCAACTCCTCGGGGGGAGCCGTGGCAGTCGTCTCGTAGACTAGTTCCCTTGTCACGTGCGAATCTAGCGATGCGGCAACTTGCAGGGAAGTGATCGCCTTCCTGAGGTCACCTAGGCTAACATTGGCTATTGCCTGCGCAGCTTCCTGCTCAAGTTCCACCCCTTCGCTACTGGCCACCTCTATGACCTTCTCCAGCACCTTCTCAGTATTCAGCGGTCTGAACCTGAAAACTGCGCACCGAGATTGAATAGCCTCTACTATCTTGGACGAGTAGTTGCAAGATAGAATGAATCTGCATGTCTCGGCAAACTGCTCCATTATCCTTCGCAGAGCTCCCTGAGCATCGGGAGTCAGAGCATCGGCCTCATCCAGGAAAATGACCTTGAAAGTGGTCCCCGGCATCGGAGCCGTCCGAGCAAACTGCTTGACCTTGGTTCTAATCGACTCCAGCTTCCTCTCGTCACTGGCATTCATCTCGAGAAGGTTGCTTCTGAAGCCCTCTCCGAAAACGTCTCTCGTCAGGGCCAGAGCCGCCGTCGTCTTTCCAGTACCAGGTGGGCCGGCGAACATTAGGTGCGGAAATGTACGTGACTCTGAGTAGGCCTTCAGCCTGTCAACCACTGCCTTCTGGCCCTTCATCTCGCTTACAGAACGCGGTCTGTGCCTCTCAACCCACAATTCGCTCATGATGACCTTACCCTACCCGTTGGCGGGCGTCCTTGAAGGTTGGGGGGCATTTCTCATCCGCATCAGTAACTCTCTTCTTCGGAGGGGAAATCTCCCTTCCTAACATCTTCGATGTAACCCTTTACCGCCCCATCCACGACCTCCCCCACATCCGCGTAACGTCGAAGGAACCTCGGAGAGAAGTCCTTGGTAATTCCAAGCATGTCATGCAGCACCAGTACCTGTCCGTCGCAATCCGCGCCAGCTCCGATCCCTATCGTGGGGATGTCCAGAGACTCGCTCACCCTCTTGGCCAGAGCAGCAGGGATCTTCTCGAAGACAATGGAGAAGCAACCAGCATCTTGTAGTGCCATCGCATCCTCCAGAAGCTTTTCCGCCTCCTCTTCCTCCTTAGCCCGAACAGAGTACGTTCCGAACTTGTAAATCGACTGAGGAGTCAGTCCAAGATGCCCCATCACTGGTATCCCTGCTGTCAGAATCCTCTTTATCGAGTCGACGATCTCCTTCCCTCCTTCGATCTTGACCGCATGCCCTCCAGATTCCTTCATGATTCTAATCGCACTCTTCAGAGCCAGCTTTGAGTCTCCCTGGTAGCTGCCGAAAGGCATGTCCACGACAACTAGTGCCCTGTCTACAGCATTCACCACGCACTGCGCGTGATAGATCATGTGGTCGAGGGTAATTGGCACGGTCGTGTCGTTCCCCGCCATAACGTTCGACGCGGAGTCCCCCACTAGGATGACGTCTACTCCAGCCCCATCAACCAACCTAGCCAACGAGTAGTCGTAAGCGGTGAGCATCGCAATCTTCTCACCAGTTCGCTTCATTTCCTGAAGGACGTGCGTCGTCACTTTCTTCGCTCGACTGGATACCAAACGCTCACCCGGGATAACCCCCAGTACGGTTGCAGACTTCAATCACACGCCTAGGAAATCAATCCTCTGGCTCGATTTCTTCAGCCACATTCAGGAACTCCTTAATGTCAATCAAACCATCTTCATCCGAATCCCCTCTGTGGAATAAGTCTCGAATCAATCGGTCTGGTCCAGTCTTACTGGAAGAAGGGACCACAATCGCGTCATCTGGGATATTCGGCCCCCCTCCAACTATGTATCCGAGAGCCTTGAAAGCACTGATGAACTCCTCGAGATTCAACTTCCCAGTCCCTTCGGTGTCGGCCGCATGGAATGATGCGAAGACCCTGCGCCTCTCTACCTCATCGGCGTCCGTGAGCATTTTCTTAGTGGTCTCCCAGGGGGTTATCACCGCCTCCACCCTTCCTTTTCCGTAACTATTGAAAATTATCGTTCCAAGGACAATTGCCACACCTGCTCCGATTAGGGATTTTGTCCCCATGAAGTACAGAAGGGCAGCACCTCCGAAGATTCCAAACAACTGGACTAGTGGGTAGAGGCCATTTGGTGTCTTCCATTCAGGGTCATACCAAGCATGAGAATCGGATGAACTCCGAAGGACAATTACACAGGCATTTATCAGCATGAAGATCATGATTTTGAAGCCTGATGCTAGTTCCGCGACGTCATGCACGGGGAGGAATGTGATTGCCATGCCCATTGCAATTCCAGTACCGATTATTGCCCAATGTGGAGTCCCATACTTTCCATGGACGTTCTCAAGGAATCCCGGAAGGAGATTGTCCCTAGCCATCGCGAAGGGGAACCGCGAAGATGCGAGTATCCCTGCTAGCGACATTGAAGTCATCGTAACGACTGCCAGAATAGCAGCAATTATCCCAACAGTCTCACCTCCAACTGCCTCTGCAAATATGTAAATCGGATCCTCACTGGCCCCATGCTCGCCATGCATGTACTCGCTAGGCTCAACAGCCGCTGCCATGACCAAGGTCACAGAAACATAGAGCAGGCAACTGAATAACAAGGAGAGAAGAATTCCATACGGCATGTTCCTCCCTGGATCCTTTATCTCCCCGCCCACTGCTGCAATCTTAGTCACGCCGGCATAAGAGACGAAAACGAATGCAGAGGTCGCTGCGACATCCTCCCAACTGCCGAACGAATCCTTAGACGAAACAGCCCCCCAATCGAGGTCTTGGGTGAGAATGGCATATGCGGATATGGAGAGCAAGTAAAAAGCAGAGAACATCACTATTGGAGTCTGAATCTTCTTGATCCTCTTGACACCTAGAATATTGATAATTACAATAATTGATAGTAGGAATATGGCAGCTGACTCGATGTTAATGTCTACCCCGATAATATCCTCAATGACCCAAAGATAAGCCTTGAACCCAATCAATGCGAAGGCAGATTTCAGCATGAAGTTGGCCCATAGTCCCAGGCCGGCTATAGTGCCTACAAGGGGTCCGAAAGTCTTCTCTACGTAAACGTAAGATCCCCCTGAAGAGGGCATCGCCGTTGAGAGCTCCGATTTTGAGACTGCACCCGGGACAACCAAAAAGGCTGCAACCAGATATGCCAGCCAAACACCCCCAACAGGGTTCGTCCCCCCTCCCATCTCCAGCATGGCGAGAGCAGGAAGTACGAACAATCCAGATCCAATCATCGCCGAGAGGGAGATGATGACGACAGAGAATAGCCCCAATCTCCTCTCAAGGGTGTCAGAAACGTCCTCAATAGGGGTGAGTACGATGCCAACAAGGTCCTTTGGACCGTAGTTCCCCATGCTTTACCGGCCTAACACACCCCAGTTGAAGGTTCCCTAACCCAACAGGTTAGATACTGCCCCCTCGGGGCCACTCTCATGAGCGATACAGTAGAGCAGGACACGGTAGCATCGGTGCATTACACCGGGTCATTCGTAGATGGAGAGCAATTCGATAGCAGCGAGGGGAAGGATCCTTTGGTTTTCCTAGTTGGCCACGGACAGATGATTCCTGGTTTCGAGCAGGAGGTCCTCGGAGCAAAGGTCGGGGAGAAGAGAGAGTTCACGCTTACTCCAGATAGAGCATATGGAGAGAGGGACGACGAAGCCATCCAGAAGATTGAGAGAAGCCAATTCCCAGAAGGGATGGATCTGGAAGTCGGAATGGTCGTCGGCGCACATAGCGACCAAGGACCAATACAGTTCACAATCACTGAGATCGATGGCGATGTGGTTTCGGCAGACTTCAACCACCAGATGGCTGGCAAGACACTCCGCTTCGAGGTCGAGGTAGTCGAAGTCAGGGACGCATCAGAGGAGGAACTGGCACATGGGCACGTCCACGGGCCAGGCGGACATCACCACTAGACCATTCAGAAGTGTTATCTCCTTCTCCAATAATCCATACAGGATGAGGAAGCAGGCACCGTTGCTGGTTACCTTGGTGGTCATGACCTCACTAACGGGTTGCTTTGGCCTAGGATCCGATGGCGAACCAGCAGGGCCGGAATCCGATAAGGAACCGCTCCGGATTAATCACATTCAGATGAAGGGAACCCACAACTCCTATCACGTCGAGCCCCTAATCTCACCTACAAGGGAGTACATGTACACTCACCAAACACTCGACTTCCAGGCCTCTCAACAGGGAGTTAGGCAGTTTGAGATCGATGTCTGGTGGGACATTAGGGAAGGACTGAGGGTCTATCACAACCAGTACGATTCTGGGACCACATGCCCAACTTTCGAGAATTGTCTCTCAACCCTCCTAAGTTGGTCCAACGAGAATCCTCTTCATCATCCGATATTTATCTGGGTTGAGCCCAAGGACTGGCCCGAGCAAGCAGCCGAAGTGACAACCACGCTGGAACTATCGGGACTATTGGACGACATCGAGCAGGAGATATCCCAGTATTGGCCATTGAACAAGACGATTACCCCGGATGACGTCAGAGGGGAAAGTGCTTCTCTGAAGGACTCGATAACAACTGACGGCTGGCCACTTCTGGAAGATAGCAGGGGCAAGGCAATCTTCGTGTTACTGGCACGCGGGGAGTCTAGGGACCTGTATGTCCAGAATTATCCAGGGCTGGTCGGGGCTCGCATGTTCACCCTGTCCGACGAGACCAGCAACGAGGCCGCCATCTTCTCCCTCTCTGACCCAATAGGGAGTGGTGACGAAATTTCGCGTCTGGTCGAGGAGGGGTACATCGTTCGGAGTCGGGCCGACAGTGGAGGGGAGGAGGCCGACAATAACGACACGACCAGGCTTGATGCCGCTCTTGAGGCAGGGGCTCACAGCATTTCCACAGATTACCCCGCAAAGGTCGACGGGCTGGAATACTGGGTCGAAATTCCCGGGGGAACCCCCAGCCGATGCAATCCGATTTCGTCACCAGACTGGTGTTCCTCAGAATTCATAGAGGACGAAGTCCCTTGATCACGCCTTCGCGACTACCTTCAGTTCTATCGCAATCGAAGTAGGCAACGCATCAACTGCCACTGTGGTTCTAGCGGGCAGCGTTTCCGAGAAGTACTCGGCATACACCTCGTTGTAACCGCTGAAGTCACGCTCCATGTCAGTCAGGAATACCAGGACGTCTACCACACTCTCCAGTCCCGAACCGTATTCCTCCAGAATGACTCTGATGTTTTCTATCACTGCATGTGTCTGGGCCTTGATGTCGTAATCTAGTGAGTTCCCGGACTCGTCCTTGATCGGTCCGCCTGGAATCTCGTTCGTTTCAGGCTGACGCGGACCCATTCCGCTGACGAAGATAAGATCTCCAACCCTTTGAAGATGCGGATATGCACCTACAGCAGAGGGCCCTCCCTCCGCTATGAAGGGGCCATCCTCGCTGGTCAACTTTCCAGCCGCCTTGCTACCGACCACAGCACCTAACACTCCCCCAACTGGGCCTCCGACCGCTACACCCGCTGCTGCTCCTATGGCACGTCCAGCTGACTTGGCCAACGACCCCCCCATCTCGTCGTATATTTTCTCGACAGCATCCGAAGGTGCCGATATGATGTCTTCAACCATGCTAGCCCTCTTCTCCTCTGGAGTCATCCCATCCTCATCCGACATCATAGGGCCCCCTTGTCTAAGACTCCGCGGTCTCCATGGTAGTGCTCCACATCGTCTTCATCGAACTCCTTGTCACCGACTGTTCCAGATGATGGTGTCAGCATCACAACGGCCCCCCCAGAGCCATGAAGGGCCTCGTAAGCCAGAACCTCGCCAGTGTAGTTGTTGTGCTGCCCCATTGTTGCAGACATCCACCAAGCTGGCTTGTACGCGACAACCTTCTGCACCCTGATCTGTCCGTGAATCTCCCTCGACAACTGACTGAGATCCTCCAACCTGCCATCATCGAAGAACTCCAGAATCTTCCGATTCCACTCGTCGTCTTTGGCGGAGTGTATCCTGTCTTCAGCAGGGTCGATGTGTTCGGTGAACATCCTGTTGGACAGGCTCGAAACTACTACGACCACGGCCTTCTTGCCTTGCCCTTGAATCGCATCACGCGCAGACTTTCCTAGAACTATCGTCTCTGCCCTGTTCGCATACATGTTGCTGGAAACGATGCATGCTGGAATCCGGTTTTCTGGATTCAGGAGCTTGAGGGCTACCACAGACCCTGTATCGATGGGAAATCCATCATATGCCACCGTTCTGGATTGTAGCCCTCTTGACTCGGCAGCATCCCTGAATGCCTCGGCGAACTCCACATCCATCCTGAACTTGTATGGCATACTTCCTAGGAAGTGGAAGTCATCATCCACGTGGACCCACTCTGGCTCGGGATGAGCCTGGATCTGATGTCCTATGATGCTCGGCCACGTGGTAGAGTAGACTAGAATAAGGTCCGCTTCGCTCTCTTCGATCCTTTTCCTGCAAGTCTCGTATGCATCCCTGAGATTCCCATATCCCTCACTTGCTTCCGGAGAGAGGAGAGGTTGTGGATGAGGGGGGCAATAGACTCCGAATAGAATATCTGGCTCGGTCAAAAAAACACCTCAGAGCACGATTTCTCGTGTGGCTTCCATTGGATCCCATGCGGCAACCAGATTCCCTGTCCCGATCACAGACTGGTAACCGTAAATCTCGGCAGGATAGTCGGGATAACCCATAGCGGACATCATCCAAGTCAGTCCACCGGCTTCTGTCTCCGCTATTGTCTGCTCCGTGTATTCGGGCATTATGTCGATGACTTCCCTCATCTTGCCTTCCCTCATCATATCCACGAGCTTCATGTCCCAGACGTATTGGCTGTGGTTGTATATGTGCTCCCGGCTCATGTCTTCGGGCAATGGGGACTCAGTAACGAAGTGCCGATGCGAAAGGCTGTGGCTACTGATTAGAACCACTCTCTTCCCACTATCTTCAATTGCCTTAGCACAAGCCAACCCCAACGCACTGGCTTGCTCGTTCATCACTTCGGGTGAGTAGTAGTGGGCGTTCCTGTTGCTGCTGATTGTGACTAGGGGCTTGTCCCATTCCGGATTCAGCATGTGACATGATGTAATCGTGCCGTAGTCTATCCTGAAGTCTGGATTCCGCATCATCTTGGTGATTATCCCAGACTCTCCGGCGACCTCGCACATCTTCTCGGCCAGATCAACATCGACTGCAATGTCGTAGTTGAACCGGAAGATGTTTGGGAACACCGGGTCTACTGACTTGGACTTGAACGCTGGCAACCCAAGGAAATGGGTCCCAATGTACGTCTGCCAATGGGGCGTGAATATCACCATTGCATCGTAATCTATCGTTTTCAATTTCCTCGCCAGTCTGTTGTAACCCCATCTAAGAGTCTCCCAACCCCCTTCCGAAAAAGCCTCGTTCTGTTCCGGATTCTCGGCATAAACAACATGTGGCGGGTGCGGTGCGAGACAACCAAGCACAATCTCTCC
>CETM01023839.1_pt1 | contig 24863 bp, 25 predicted proteins | sample 361451 | NCBI WGS metagenome assembly CETM01 (sample SAMEA2622690, study PRJEB7988) | marine metagenome | isolation source: saline water (ENVO:00002010), including
TTGATTTTTTTAGTATTAGTTTTTTTGTTATCAAATTTTTTTGTATCAATCTTCTTATGAACATCACTTTTAGTTAATATTGGAGCAGTAAATAACTTATTAAATTTTTTTCCTTTAATATTATTTTGGTTTGTTTCCTGTCTTTTTTCTGGACGCTTACTAAAAACCTGTCTTTTTGAAAAACTACTATCAGTTTTTGATGATGTTTTTTTCTTAAAAACTATTTGTATAGTTTTACTTTTTTTATTAGATGATTGTCTTTTAACCTGGTCAGGGCCTAAATTTTTTCTAAGCTGCAACCTTCCTTCACTTGAAAGTTTAAGTGGTTTTTTATCTTTTTTATTTTTGTCCAAAGCAGTCTACCTTTTATTATTTTTTTAAACATCAGATTTGTTTTCTTCTGAAAACCAGCTTTCTCTTGCTTTCATAATTAGTTTATTAGCTGTATCTTCATCTAAATCAAAATCTTTAAAGATTCCATCATTTTTATCTATTAATTCAGAAGTTGATAAATTAGCAAAATCATCAAGTGTTAAAATATTATTTTTTGCTAATCTAGCAATCATTTTAATATCCATTCCTTCAAAATTTTTTAATTTATCTTCCGTTTTTAAGTCTTCAACAATTTTTAAATTTTTTGACTCTTGATCATTTAAATAGTTTTTAGCTCTTTCATTAATTTCTAATGCTAAATCTTTATCAAATCCTTCTATTTTTTCGAGCTCATCAAGTTGTTGGTTTGCGATTTCTTCTATTGAAGAATAGCCCTCTGTAACTAGCAATTGAGCAATTATATCTTCTACATCTAATTCTTTCACAAACAAAGAGCTTCTTTGTTTAAATTCCTCTTGTCTTCTTTCAGTTTCTTCAGTTTCAGTTATAATATCTATTTCTAAATTTGTTAGCATTCCAGCTAATCGAACATTTTGACCTTTTCTTCCAATAGCTAAACTAAGTTGATCATCATTTATAACAACTTCTACTTTTTTAAGTTCTTCATTTAGAATAATTTTTAAAACTTCAGCTGGCGATAAAGAACTCACTACAAATGTTGCATGATTTTCTGACCAAGGTACAATATCAATTTTTTCTCCCTGTAATTCGTTAACTACTGCTTGAACTCTAGAGCCTCTCATTCCTACACACGAGCCTACTGGATCAATAGTCGAATCATTTGTTTTTACTGCTATTTTTGCTCTAGAGCCTGGATCTCTTGCAACATTAATAATTTCAATAATACCATCATAAATTTCTGGAACTTCTTGATGAAACAATTTAGCTAAAAATTGAGGATGAGTTCTTGATAGAAAAATTTGAGAACCTTTAGCATCTTCTTTAACTTCAAAGATATAAGATCTTACTCTATCTCCATTTTTAAAATTTTCTCTAGGAATTATTTCTTCTCTTTTAATTATTGCCTCTGCTTTACCAAGATCAACTATAACATTTCCAAATTCCAATCTTTTTACAATTCCTACTACAATTTCACCTATCTTATCTTTATATTCATTATATTGTCTTGCTTTATCTGCTTCTCTAACTTTTTGAAATATTACTCCTTTAGCTATTTGCGCAGCTACACGTCCAAAATCAAATAATGGCAAATCATTTTTAATAAATTCTCCAATTTTTATTTCAGGATTAATTTTTTTTGCTTTTGTAAAGGTTATTTGATTTTCTTCTTCTTCCTCTATATTTATTTTTTCTACAACTGTTCTGTAGCTGCTTAAAGATATATTACCAGTGTCTCTATCAATTGAAACACGAATGTCTTTTGCTTGACCATATTTTGATTTTGCTACTTTTTTTAAAGCTTCTTCCATTGCTTCAAAAACAGTTGATTTTTCAATATTTTTATCTCTTGCAACTGTTTCTGCAACCTGTAACATATCTTCTCTAATAATTCTTGAATTCATTGTTTTGCTTTAATTAAATCTATAAAAAAAGGCGGGCAAGCCCACCTCAAATAATATATTTTCTTATTATTTTAAAAAGTTACTTATTTCAAGCATATCTTTTTTTTAAATATCATAAACTTAGGTTTTTGGCCAATTTTCATAGCTTTTAGATAATAAGACGTTTCAGGCATATCTTGAAATTTCGTATTCCAGTTATTAGGATTATCGTTGTGCCAATAAAATAAATCATTTTTTTGAAAATTAATTAGTATATTCAAAAAATAATTTTTATCGTCAGTAGCTATGTATACTTTTCCATTTTTTGCTAATAAAGAATAAATCTCATTAATAAAATTTTCATTTATTAATCTTCTTTTATTATGTCTTTTTTTTGGCCAAGGATCAGGAAATAAGATCCATATTTGATCAATAGAAAATTTTTTAATTTTTTTAAATAGATAAAAACAGCTTTTATCAAAAATTTTTACATTTTTAATTTTTTTATTTTCTAGTTTTTTAACTAAAGATGAATTACCATCAATATAAACTTCACAAGCGATAATAATTTTATCTTTATATAAATTAGATAATTTAATAATATTTTCACCATTCCCAGAGCCAATTTCTAGAATTATATCTTTATTATATTGTGACATTGAATCAATGAGATATTTATTAATTTTTTTATAATAATTTAAAAGAGATGGTTTTTTTATTTTCCCTTTTGTTCTTCCATAAGTCTTAGGAAATAAATTCATTTTCATTTTTTTTTACAATTTGAAAAATTACACAAACTATAAATGATATTATTAAAAATAGATAAAAGATTAAAAAATTCATTTGTGTATATTCTTTATTTTTTGTTGGTTTGATTTGTAAATTAACTTTATAAGAAATTTTTTCATTTAATTTTGTGGCATATAGAATCTTACCTTTTGGATCTACTACTGCACTAATACCATTATTTGAGACACGAATAAGATATTTATTATTTTCAACTGCTCTAACAATAGATTGATAAAAGTGCTGATATGGTCCTTGATATTTTCCAAACCAAGCATCATTAGTTATATTAATAATCAAGTCATTTTGATAATTATCTTTAGAAATTAACTTATTAAAGAAAATATTTTCAAAACAAATCGATGGAATAAAATAAATATCTTCATATAAAAGCATCGTTCTTTTTGATTTTCCTTTAGTAAATTCTGTACCTCCTAATATAAATTTTTTAATATATGGAAAATAATTTATCAAAGGAAAATATTCGCCAAAAGGTACCAAAACTTTCTTATCAAAATATTCGATGTTATTTTGAGTTATTTTAAAAAGTGTATTAAAATAAGAATTTAATTCTTGATCTTTTCTTATTCCACCTATTATTACAATTGTATTATCATCTAATTTTGAACTAATGAAACTAAGTATAGTTTGTTTAGATGAGATGATGTATGGAATTTCAGTTTCTGAAAATACTATTAATGTTTTTTTGAGATTATTTGAATTATTTTCAATAAATTCAAGAAGGTTATTCAGCCTGCTTTCCATTAAATTAGAATTCCATTTTTCATCTTGCGCAATATTGTTCTGATATATAATTATATCTAACTCATATGATTTTTTGTTTTGATCTATTTTTTCTGATGAATTACTTAAAAAATAAAGCGTGCTTATTATTGATAATATTATTAGTAAATAATAAATATTAAATTTTTTCTCCTTATTATTAAATATATTAATTAATAAAATGGGACTTAATAATATAACTATAGCTATATAAGAAACACCATATATACTTATATATTTTGAAACACTAAATAGATAAGGTTGATTAGACAAAATATACGCAAAAATATTCCATGGAAAACTCAAAAATAATTTTGTTCTCAATATTTCTAAAATTATAAATATTATTGGAAAAACTATTATTTGAATATTTTGATTTTTAAAAAATCTTAGTAAAACAAAAAATATTCCAAAATACAAAGAAGCGTAAATAATAAATAGATAAGATAAGAAAAATAAATTTTTTGTATTATCATCAACAAAGAAAGGATTTTTTAGCCAAAAAAATAATAAAAAATTTAACCCCAGTCCGTAAAAAAATCCTTCGACGAAACATGATCTAGTTGATTTTTTTAAATTAAGATAATTTATTTGATAAAATAAATACGGAAAGACTAAAAACCCAATAGGAAGAATAAAATAAGGTGGAAATAATAAAAATGTTAAACAGCCTAAGAAAAAAAATTTGAAATAATTTAACACTATTAAATAAGTAATACCTTCACTTCTTCAATTCTTCTTTGATTAACGCTAATAATTTCAAAAGATACTTGATCATTATAAATAAATTTTTCTCCTACTAAAGGTATTTTACCTGCCAAATAATAAATTAGTCCTCCCACACTATTTATTTCTTCCTTAATTTCATTATCTAAATTAATTTTTATGAGATTTTCTAATTCTTTCAAAGACAATGATGTATCAATTATAAATGTTTTGGAATTTATTTTTTTGATTTTAATTTCATTATCTTCAGCATCGTGTTCATCTTCAATTTCACCAACAATTTCTTCAACTAAATCTTCAATAGTTACTAATCCATCAACTCCGCCATGTTCATCAACCACTAAACCCAAATGTATTTTAGATTTTCTCATTCTTTTTAATAAATCTAAAACTGGTGACGAAGGTGCTACATAAAGAATATCTCTTATAATTTCTTTTATTTTAAAATCTTTTTTTTCTATGTTGGATATGATATCTTTAATATGTATCATACCCATAACATTATCTAAATTATCTTCAAAAATTGGCATTCTAGAGTGGGAATTATAATCAATTGTATCTAATATTTTTTGAAACGAATCTTTTATTGATATAGCTACAATGTCAGCTCTTGGAACCATGACATCTTCTACAGTCTTGTCATTAAGTTTTAATATGTTTCGTAAAAGTTCATTCTCGTCACTATCATCAATTGGTTTTTCAAAAGATTCTTTTAATTTATTTCCATTCTCAAAAATACTGCTTATAAAAGTATAAATTTCTTCCTTATTAATGTGGTCTTTTAAGAGTTTTTTAACTAACCACAATCTCCAACTATTTTTGCTTATTTCACTTTTTATTGATTTATTATTCATAAGATATAAAATTTATATATATGGGTTTCTTATATTAAATTTTTTCAAAATTAATATTTCTTTTTTTTTCATTTTTTGAAAATCTCTTTCATTTTCATGTTTATAATTATTTGTATGAAGCAATGAATGAATAACGATGTGTGTAAAATGTTCATAAAAATTTAGGTTTAGTTTTCTTGACTCTTCTTTAATTCTGTCTCCGGATATGGCAATATTTGAATATCTAATTTTTTGATTGTCATTGATTATGTGATAATTAGTAAAAGTTAATACATTTGTTGTTTTATTCGTATTTTTATATTTTTTATTTAATTTTTTTATATGTTTATCATCAGTTAATAAAAAAGTAATGTCATAATATTTACAGCTTTTATTAGTATAATATTTATAATCCTTTAATGCTAAATTAATAATACTTTTAGTATTTTTAACCCTTTTAGACCATATTCTTGAGTTACTAACAACAGAAAAATTGAATTTTTTATATATTTTATTACTCAATATATGCTTCAATTATTTTTTGTACTAGTTTATGCCTAACTACATCTTTAGCAGTCAATTTAATAAATTCTATATCATTTATACTACTTAATTTTTTTTGTGCATTTATTAATCCAGATTCATTTTTGTTTGTTAAGTCTATTTGTGTAATATCTCCTGCAATAACCATTTTGCTATTTTTACCCAATCTTGTTAAAAACATCTTCATTTGCACGGAAGATGTGTTTTGCGCCTCATCTAATATTATAAATGCATCATTTAATGTTCTACCTCTCATAAAAGCTATTGGTGCTATTTCAATTTCTCCTGATTGTATTTTTTTATCTACTAAATTAAAAGGCATCATCTCATATAAAGCATCATAAATTGGTCTAAGATAAGGATCAACTTTTTCTCTCATATCTCCAGGTAAAAAACCAAGTCTCTCCCCAGCCTCTACAGCAGGTCTTGATAAAATAATTTTTTTTACCAAACCTTTTTGAAGATCTGAAACAGCTTTAGCAACTGCAAGATAAGTTTTTCCAGTCCCTGCAGGCCCAACTACAAATATTATATCTTTTTCATTTAATGCTTTAAAATAGTTTTTTTGGTTTTCTGTTCGCGCATATATCTTTTTTTTTCTTGTTTCTATAAATAAATCTTTTTGCTCAATTGCTTCACCATTGTTTAAAATTATTACACTCTTTGCATCTTTTATTTTTTCATCATCAATTTCTTCACCATTTTTAATTTTATGATATAAATTTTTAAGTATTTGGTGGGTATCAATTATAGATTTTTTATCTCCTTTTATCTTAACTTTATTTCCTATCCTACTAATTGATACATCATTCATTTTTTCAATTAAAAGTAGATTTTCATCATATTGACCAAAAAGATTAATAAGTGCTAAATTATCTTCAAATTCAAATGAAATGGAATTTTTTTCTGCTTCTTGCTTAGACATATTATATAACCTCAGCGGATAATGCAAAATTAGTACTATTAATTATTTTGGTTTTTACTATTGATCCTATGATATTTGTATTACTATTCATAAATACACTTTGGTTATATATACTTCTTCCAACGAATTGATTTGAGTTTCTACCTTTTTTTTCAATTAATACATTTAATTTTTTCCCAACAAATAATTTATTGTAATCGTCTTGCTGTTTTTTTAATAAAGTTTGCAAAGCAAGCAATCGGGCTTTTTTTATTAAAAGATTGTTATTATCTTTTATTTCTGTAGCAGGAGTTCCAGGTCTAGGACTATATATAAAAGAATATGCTATTGAAAATTTTATTTTATTGATTAACGACATTGTTTTATCAAAATCATCATCAGTTTCACCTGGAAAACCGACAATAAAATCTGAAGAGATAGCAATATCATCTCTATAAGATTTGATTGCATCTATAGTGTGCTCATACTCTTCAACTGAGTATTTTCTATTCATCTTTTTTAATATTTTATTTGAACCAGATTGGATTGGAAGGTGTAAAAAAGGCATTAATTTAGAATTATCTTTATGGCATTTAATTAGATTGATATTCATATCCTTTGGATGTGAGGTCATATATCTTATTCTTTTAATATCATTAATCTCAGAAATCTTATTAATCAAATAATCTAGTTTTCTTTCAATTTTATTAATATCGTATCCATGATAGGCATTGACATTTTGACCTAGCAAAGTAATTTCTTTTACTCCTGATTTTGCGTATTTTTTAATCTCCTTAATTATATCTTCAATAGGTCTTGAATATTCATACCCTCTTGTATAGGGAACTACACAAAAAGTACAAAATTTGTCGCAACCTTCTTGAACAGTAATGAAAGCGGTAGAAGAATTGTTTTTTTCATAATTTAGATTATCAAATTTTAGATTTGATTCAAAATCAGTATTAACAATTTTATTTTTTTCACTATCTATTTTTTTTAAAATATTTGGAAGATTTTGATAACTTTGTGGACCTACAACTGCATTTACAATGGGTGATCTATTTAAAATCTCTTGACCTTCAGCTTGTGCTACGCAGCCAGCAACAATAAGTTTGCATTTTGGATTTTTTTCAATTACTTGTTTTTTAATTCTACCTATATCTGAGTAAACCTTTTCTGATGCCTTGTCTCTTATGTGACACGTGTTTAAAATAATTAAATCTGCTTTAGATTTGTCATTAACCATCTCATACCCTAAAGGTTTGGTTAAATCATACATTCTTTCTGAATCATAAACATTCATCTGACATCCATATGACTTTATAAAAATCTTTTTTTTCATAAATACTTATGTTCTTTTTTCCAATTTATATAATAGAGCATCTTCTTTTTTATTATTATTTAATGTATAATATTTTTTTCTCAAGGATATATATTTAAATCCACAATTTTCATAAAAAGATTTTGCTTTTCTATTTTTTGCTGAAAATTCTAAGTAAATACTAGATAGATTGAAGTATTTTTTTTGATTAATAATATAGCTTATCAAAGCTGTTCCTATTCCCTTTCTTCTAAATTTTTTTTCCACACAAATAAGTAATATTTCATTTTCAAAAATATCGTTTATTTTAATATAATTAGAAATAATAAAAGCGCATAATTTTTTTTTTTGAAAATAGCCTAAAGATATATATTTGGGATTATGAATATAATTAGATATTGATTTTTGAGACCATCCATTTAAGTTTTTAATTTTATTTAAATTATATTCGTTTGATATCAGTTTATAACAATGAATGATGTTATTAGCTTTTAATTTAAGAATGTTTTTTTTTAAAATTTTCAATATTTTAATTAATATAATATGGTTCTATAATTTTTTTTTCTAATTTAAATTTCGAAATATCATGATTTATTATAATTTCATTTATTTGTTTATATACGACTTTTGAATAATTTAATTGCAAATTTTTGACCTTTTCATTTGAGATTAACAATACATTTTTTTTATTATTTTGTAATTCCAAAATATCATTTATTTTTTTTGGCTTATAAATATATTGATCCTTTTTATCAAAAACACCTAAAAAATTTTGATTATTACTAGACTGAACAAAAGTGTGTATTTCTTCAAAATCATATTTTATTCTAGAAAATCTTAAAAGAATTTCAAAGGCATTAATTCCATAAACTTTTACATTTAATGCAAGACCAAGACCTATTGCTGTTGAGATGCCGATCCTAAGACCGGTAAAAGAACCGGGGCCTGTGCAGACTATGATTTTACTTATTTTTTTTAAACTATATTTTTTTTCAAATATTTTAATAATTTTTTGAATTATTTTTTCACTTATTTGACCCTTATTATTATGTAGAATTTTTGAAGAATTAGTAATATTATCTGACTTTAAAATTATTCTTGAACAATTAGATATGGTATCAATTAGAAGTAACATGTTAAAAAATATTAATAAAATATATCTTCAAAAAAGTAAAAAATTTATTTTTATTATATTGTTGTTAAATTTAATTGCAACAATATCAATTGCTGAAAATGTCACAAATTCAGCAGTAGTTTATATGTATCATAGGTTTGGAGAACCGGATAATCCATCTACAAACATCTCTTTAGAACAATTTAAAAAACAACTAGAAGAGTTAAGTAAACCTAAATACAATGTGGTTAAACTTGAATATATTATTGATTCAATTATTACACAAACGCAGTTACCTACAAATACCATTGCTATTAGTATAGATGACGGACATAATTCAATAATAAAAAAAGCTTGGCCATTACTTAAAGAATATAATTTTCCAGTTACATTGTTTATATCTACAGACTCTATAGACTCAAAATACAAAAATTATTTGACTTGGGATGAAATTAGAGCTTTAAAAAAAGAAGGGGTTGATATAGGTGCGCATACTAAAACTCACCCTCATTTACACACAATGAGTGTGAGTGAAATAAAAGAAGAAATAGAATACTCTAATAAAAGATATCTTAGTGAACTAGGGGAAATGCCAAAACTATTTGCATATCCTTTTGGTGAGGCAAATTCCCAAGTAATAAAAATTATTCAAGATTATAAGTTTAAAGCTGCTTTTGGACAACACTCTGGAGTTATTAATGAAACATCTGATTTAAATTACCTTCCTCGCTTTTCAATAAATGAAAAATATGGAAGTATTGATAGAATTAAATTCAGTGGAAATGCAAAGGGGCTTGGTATTTATGATTTAACCCCAATTGACCCAGAATTTTCAGAAAATCCTCCTTTTATAGGTTTCTCTTTATTAGATAAATCATTATCAAAATCATTAAACTGTTTTATATTTGATGGAAGTGGCAATATAGAAAGCGAAATTTATAACTTTGAGGAAAGAATAGAAATTAGATTACAAAGAAAAATAAAAGAAGGGCGAGTAAGAATGAATTGCACTGCAAAAGATAATCAAAATAACTGGAGATGGTTTGGGCATCAATTTATAATGCCTAATTATCTAGACTAATGAATTATTAATTATTAATTTTACATCATCAAAAATATAAAGCTCATTTTTTTCAATTATTAATTGAAGTATTTCTGTATAATTATTTAGTTCAGCATATGATGATAATTCATGGACCAATACAATAGGATCTAGTGATCTATTATTTTGTCTATATTGAAATCTTTTTTCTCTAAAAGATTTATAAGCTTTATGTGTATTGATGTTTTTCATATAAGATTTAACACTATCTTTAAGGTTAACAAATGATTTAACATAATGATCTTCACCCACTTGTCTTTCTTTAGGAATTAATCCATTGGAATTATTAAATGTCCATTGGCCAAATAGTGCGTTGCCTTCTATGGCAAATCTTGAAGTTCCCCAACCACTTTCCTTAGCTGCTTGAGCAATTGCAATTGAGTTTGGAATTATATCTATATTTATTAATAAATTTTTAGCAATTTCAATTTTATTAATTTGTGAAATTTTTATTGAGTTTTCTAAAGCTAAATTAATTAACCATCTATGTTCTTTTAAAGTAAGGGTCTGATCCTGACTTAATTTATCATATAATTTTTTTAACCTGCTTCTTTTTAATTTAAGATCTCTATTAACCTCAACAATTAATGGCAAAACTATTGATATAAATAGTTTTTTCTTTTGCTCCGTATCTCTAATGTATGAAATATCTTCAGGAAGTTCATTTACAAAAAAACCAGGAATTTTTTTATTAAAAATAACTTTTTCTAGGCTGTAATTATTTTGATCCATCTTATTTATTAATAGCGCTACTTCATTATTATTTATATTTACTTTTTCTTTATTTTTTTTCACCCAAGAAAAATCTTTTAAATCAGATTTTAGTTTGGAAATATCATATATTTTATCAATGTTTTTATCCCTATTTTTAATATTGATATCTTGTGAAATTTCCTCAATATTTATTTCAGAGATTTTTATTGTATTATATTTTTCTGTTCCAATAAAAAAAAAGTAAATTGAAGATAATAACAATATTCCAAAAAAAAATATCCTAGGAAGTCTATTTATTAAAGTAATATTATCCAATTGGCCTTACCTCAGTTACTTCTGGCACATAATGTTTAAGCATATTCTCAATTCCATTTTTTAAAGTTGCCATAGAACTTGGGCATCCAGCACACGAGCCTTGCATATGTAAATAAACAATGCCATTTTCATAGTTTTCAAAAACAATGTCTCCGCCATCCATCGCAACTGCGGGTCTTACTCTTGTCTCAATCAGTTCTTTAATTTGTTTTACTATTTCTGAATCTAAATTTTTTGAATCTTTTAATTCATTATTTTTTTTATTTTCCTTAATTATAATACTATCATTTGATGAATAGTGATCTGTAATCGCACCAAGTATCATGGGTTTAATTAAATCCCATTCTGAATCTTGATTTTTAGTTATAGTTATAAAATCAGCTCCAAAAAAAACACCTTCAACCCCATCGACTTTAAACAGACGTTTTGCAAAAGGAGAATTCAAAGTTTTTTCTTTGCTTGGAAAAAAAGCTGTTCCTTTTTCCATAACTACACGCCCAGGTATAAACTTTAGGGTCATTGGATTAGGTGTAATTTCAGTTTGTATAAACATTTGTATTCTTATTATATAGTTAATTTATAATATTTCGTATGACTAAAATATGAATATAATTAAAAATTATGTAAAAAAACCTTAATTATCTGTTTAAAAAGCCGATTTTTTCATATACTTCTTTAATAACTGGTCTAGCAAGAGAACTTGCTCTTTCAGCACCTTTTTCCAAAATTGAATCAAGGTATTTTCCATCTGAAATTAGTTTTTTCATCTCTTTATTTATTGGCACTAAAACTGATATTAATGAGTCAGCTAATTTTTTCTTAAAATTTGACAGTTCAGTATTTGCAAAATCTTTTATTACATCATCTATTTCCATTTCATTAATTGAAGCATAAATATGCATCAAATTAAAAACTTCTTTTCTCTTTTCAGCACTTGCCTTGTTATCAGGAAATACTTCAGCGTCTGTTTTAGCTTTTTTTATTTTAAGACTTATTTCTTCTTCGCTGTCACTTAACATAACTCTTGAATAGTCTGACACATCTGATTTACTCATCTTTTTAGAGGCGTCCCTCAAACTCATAACTCTTGCAGATTTTTTAAATATTAATGGTTCAATTAAGGGAAAAACATCATCACTGTAATCATGATTAAATTTTTGCGCAATATCTCTACATAGCTCCAAATGTTGTTTTTGATCTTCGCCCACTGGAACATGGGTTGCTTTGTATATTAAAATATCTGCCGCCATTAAAGTTGGGTAACCAAACAATCCAACACTTACATTTTCCTTATCTTTGCCAGCCTTGTCTTTAAATTGAGTCATTCTGTTAAGCCATCCCATTCTTGCAACGCAGTTGAAAATCCATGCAAGTTGAGTATGCTCATGAACTTGGGATTGATTAAAAATAATATTTTTGTCTGGGTTCAAACCTGATGCTATGAAAGCCGCCGCAACTTCTCTTGTTTGTTCTTTGAGTTTTTGTGGCTCCTGCCATACTGTAATCGCGTGAAGATCAACTATACAATATAAACATTCATATTCTTCCTGAAGTGCTACAAAATTTTTTATCGCTCCTAAATAATTGCCAAGATGCAAGTTACCACTAGGTTGAACTCCGGATAGTATTCTTTTTTTAAACATTATCTATTTTTTCATATTTTTTTGAATTTCTTCTATTGTATAAATTTTTAACATAAAAATCATAATTCCAAAAATAATAATGGCAATTAATATCGTTATTAATAATAATAAAATGCTGAGTATATAGTTCGTCGTAGTTATTTGTAAAAAAAATAAATTTTTCAATAATAAAACCACAATAAACATTATAAAACTTGAAATAATTATTTTCAAAAAATTTATTTTTATTTGTTTATCAAAAGAAATATACCCCCTTTTCGATAAAATGATGTAAAGTAGAATAACATTAAACCATGAAGCTATCGCTGTAGCTAGGGCAATGCCTAATTCTCTATATGAACCGATTAAGATTAAAGAGATAATAATGTTAATTAAAACACAGAAAAGAGTAATATAAAAAGGCGTCTTTGTATCTTCTCTGGAATAAAAACTTGGATTTAAAACTTTGATTAATATATAGGCGGGAAGTCCAAGAGCAAAAAGAGATAATGCTCTACTGGTAAAAAAAGTATCTGCACTTACAAATGCGCCGCGCTCAAACAAAATTTTGATAATTGGTTCAGCAAGGATATATAGACCAATAGCGGATGGAATTGAAATCAATAGTGCAAATTCTATAGATCTGTTTTGTATTGAAATAATTTTTTTAATATCCGCATTCTCTTTAATTAATTTAGAAAGGGTTGGAAGAAGCGCAATGCCCAAAGCGATACCAAATATGCCTAATGGGAGTTGAGTGATCCTGTCCGCATAATACAAATGACTTATTGACCCTGTAGGCAAAAAGGAAGCTATGATTGTCCCTACAATTATGTTTAATTGTATTGCTGCTCCGCCTAACACTCCTGGAAAAAAAAGTTTAAAAAATTTAATAATATTATTGTCTATTTTTGGTAAAACCAATGTAGGAGTTATTTGAATCTTATATATTGCAAAATACATCATACCGACTTGGACTACACCACCCAAAAGAACGCCATAAGACAAAGCATGTGCTGGGGTTATGACAAAAGGTGTCAAAAATATTAAGCTACCTATGAAAGCAATATTCAATAACGCGGGGGCAAAGGCACCAAAGGCGAATTTATTATAAGTATTGGTTATTGATGTAAATTGAGCAACTAAAGCAACAAATAATAAATAAGGAAAAATAATTCTTCCAAAATGAACCGCCAAATTGAATGTCTCCTCATCTCCCACAAAACCAGGAGCAAGAACTAAAATGACCTGGGGCATGATAAAATGAAAAATAATTGCAATTAATAATATAGAAAAAATTAATATCGACATTGTTTGATTAATGAAATTTAATGCATCTTTGTTTTTTTCTTTTTGATGAACTAATCCGGAGTACACCGGTATGAATGCAGCACTAAATGCACCTTCTGCAAAAACACGTCTAAAATAATTTGGAATTCTAAACGCAACAAAAAAAGCATCTGCAACTAATGTCGAGCCCAAATATGAAGCGATAAATATGTCTCTAATGAAACCTAAGATTCTACTGATCAAAGTATAAAAACTAACTGTAAAAACTGATTTAAACAAACTACCTTACTTTCTTTTGATAAGTATTATACATTTGATCAAACACTATACAAATAAGGTTTTATTATGAAGTTTAGATTTTTCTAATAATATATTGCTGAAAATATACATTTTTCTTTATTTCTATATAATTTATAATTTCCCTTTTAATATAAAGTTTTGAATAGAGTCTTTGAGAGTGATTGTTAAGTATTATCTATTATTGGATATAGACGAATCAACTATTTTATATATTAAAGATACTTATAATTTATAACATAATTTTAACTGTTTAGATAAAAAAATTATTCTATGACTTTAACAATGCTCTTTACAATAATTGGATTTGGACTAGCTGCTTATTCAGTTATAGCTAATGACTCTGTTCAAACACTTGGAACTTTCATGGCTTCAAATCAAAGATTTAAATGGTATCTATTAGCATCTGCTGCAAGTATAGTTTTAACTTTTACACTAGTTTATGGTTGGTACATTAATGATGGTGATATTTCTTATGGTAGATTAAATAAAATACCCTACCAAACCATTCAATGGTATCATGCTGCTGCGCCATTAGTTTTAGTTTTATTAACAAGATTTGGTATACCTGTATCCACAACTTTCTTAGTATTATCTGCTTTTGCTTCAACAGTAGTTTTAGAAAAAGTTTTGATGAAATCAGTTGTTGGATATGGATTAGCAGCTTTCATTTCTTATACTTTATGGATAATGATCAGTAAATTTATTAATGAAAAATTTGATAAGGTTCCAGATAGTCAACGTAAAGCATGGGTGGTTGGTCAATGGTTAACAACAGGTTTTCTATGGTACACCTGGTTAAGTCATGATGTGGCAAATATTGCTGTTTTTTTACCAAGGCAAGTTCCTCCGTTATTATTGTGTGTATGTATCGTTTTGTTATCCGTGCTACTTTTTTATATTTTCTGGGAAAGAGGAGGAAAAATTCAAAAAATTGTGTACTCTAAAACTGGAACCAGATACACCAGATCGGCTACTATAATTGACTTAGTTTATGCAATAATTCTATTATATTTTAAACAATATAATGACATACCAATGTCAACTACTTGGGTATTTGTTGGAATATTATGTGGAAGAGAACTTGCGATTGCCACAATGAATAAAGAATATAAATTGAGATATGTTTTTCCAATCATAGGTAAGGATTTTTTAAAGATGATATTTGGTTTATCTGTTTCTATTGGAATCGTGCTAAGTATTCACTATATTTTGATACCAAATGGATTTTAATTATAATTTTCTATTTTTATTTTTAAAAAATTAATTTATTGATTAACTAATATGAAAAAAATTGGCTTTACAGGTAAATGTCCTAACGGGGACATAGCGAGCTTAGCTAGTCAAATTGCAAGAATGAAAGAAGTAGGAATCGATTCTTTGGAAGTGCCTATTTATGAAACTGATGTTATTTGCGGAAAAAAAATTAATCAACCAGAGTTAATAATTTTAAAAGAAACACTAAATGATAAAGGGTTTAGTTATACTGTTCATGGAGAATTAAGTGTCAACTTATTAGATAGCGAAAATTTTGAAAGTCACAAGGAAGTTTTAAAAAGAGACATAGAAGTCTCAGGGGAAATCAATGCGACTCACCTTGTTACTCATTATGGTCAGACAACCAATAGGGTATACGAAGATAAAAAAAAGTACGAATCGCTTTTAAAAAAACAACAAGAGTGTTACGCAGAACTGGGGCAATATGCAAAAGATCACGGGGTTGTTTTAGCAATCGAAAATCTTTTTCCATTCGAATTAGAAAATTACGCGCCACTTCCAAGTGAAATTGCAAAAACACTTGGGGAGATTAATCACCCTAATATTAAATGCTGCTTGGATATATCCCACGGCTATATTAATTGTACTTTTCGGAATGTTCATTTTTTTGATGAAATCAATGCAATTGCTCCTTTTTCAGAACACATACATATGCATGACTCATTTGGATTAATTGAAAGAATGTGGACATATATTAAAGCAGAAAATACTTCATATGGCCAAGGAGACCTTCATCTCCCGCTTGGTTGGGGTGACATACCGTTTGAAAAAATATTTGGTGAAATCCAGTTTCCTCAAAATTTAAATTTAAACTTTGAACTGCCGGAGAGGTACTTAAAATATTTTTTAGAAAATCTTGAAAAAGCAAAAAAATTTCTCACTTTACAGGAAAAACTTTAGTTTTTTTTAATTTTTCTCCAATGCTCTTTTGCTAAGATGAATCCGACGCAATTTTTACTTTTACATCTGCATTTATGTTCCGTGTAGTCTGTATCATATGCATAACCATAATTATAAGAAAGCTCTTCGCCTTTTTTGATATTTTTGATTGATACTATCCATATTTTATTATTAATGATTTCTACTTCACAGTTTGGGTCGCATGAATGATTGATGTAACGAGCATTGTTATATTTATAATTGCCATCTATATCAAAACGTGAATTCAGCTCAAAGACATACACCATTCCATTTTTTTTATCTTTATTAGCTTTTGCTATTTGTTTATCTGCTCTGCGATCTCCTTCTTTTCTTGATACCTTGGCTCCTATGTATTCAATAATTTTTTTTTTCTTCGCAATATCATTTTTCGCAAATAAGCCAGTGCCATGCACTTTTGATATTTTTTTACGCCATTCTTTTTGCATTATAATTTTTTTAAATTATGGATTTTCCTAACAAATTAATAAAATATATAGAGTTTATTACATTTTTATTACAGATTTTAAAAGATTTATTATATAGGCATATATTATAATGTTTGGATTAAAATCAAAATCACTTTTCAGTCAATCTAAAGAGTTAGAAAGGCAAATTGATGAATTTGTTAATACAGTATCTGAAGTAGGTTTAATTTTTAAAAAAGCAATTCGTGATTATTTATCAAATGGTTCAGGGAATAATTTTGATAAAATGGTAGAGCAGGTAAGCTCAATGGAAAGTAAGGCTGATAAGATTAAAAAAGAGGTGGAAACCGCTTTATATGAAGACACCTTAATTCCTGATGCAAGAAGTGATGTATTGAGACTATTGGAACATCTAGATGAAATTATTGGGCTTATTCAGGGGAATTGTTACAGGTTTTCAATTCAAAAACCAGCCTTTCCTAAAGATTTTCATAATGATTTAATTAATTTAACTGATGTTGTAATTGATAGCGCCGAATCATTATGTATATCTGTTAGATCATTTTTTCGAGATATTAAAACTGTGCGTGACAATGCGCACAAAGTTACTTTTTATGAAAAGGAATCAGATAAACAAACTTCTGATCTGCAACGAAAAATATTCAAATCTGACCTAACTCTTGATCAAAAAATGCATCTCCGATACTTTGTTGAAAAAATAGATCAGATAGCCGATCAAGCGGAAGACATTGCGGACGAATTACAAATTTATTCAATTAAAAGATCAATATAAAAAATATTATGGACCTACTGACAATTATTTTTCTAACAGGTGGATTGTTTCTAGGTTGGTCTCTAGGTGCAAATGATGCAGCAAATGTTTTTGGCACTGCAGTGGGTACGCGAATGGTACGATTTAAGACAGCTGCTATTGTTTGTAGTTTATTTGTTATATTGGGTGCAATTATAAGTGGGTCGGGCACAACTGAGACATTGAGCAAGCTTGGTTCTATTAATGCACTTCCTGGAGCTTTTGCGGCGTGTGTAGCTGCTGGCTTATCAGTATATATAATGACCAAATTTGGATTACCTGTATCTACCACACAAGCGATTGTTGGCGCAATAGTTGGGTGGAATTTATACACTGGATCCTCAACCAATATAAAAGTGTTAATTACCATTCTAAGTACATGGATACTATGTCCAATCATCGCTGGGCTCATCGCGATGTTTTTTTATACTGTGACAAAAAAATTATTGAATAATAGTAAATTACATATTCTCCGCGTTGACGCATATACCAGAACAGCACTTTTGTTAGCTGGCGCATTTGGAGCCTATAGTTTGGGTGCAAACAATATTGCGAATGTAATGGGAGTATTTGTACCTATAGCACCCTTTTCTGATATTAATCTGATAAACTTATTTACATTTTCTTCAAAGGAACAGTTGTTTCTTTTAGGTGGGCTGGCAATTGCAGTCGGTGTATTTACATACTCTAAAAAAGTTATGTATACAGTGGGGAATGACTTATTAAAAATGTCTCCTGTTGCTGCCTTTATAGTTGTAATTTCTCATTCAATTGTCTTATTTTTGTTTGCATCACAAGGAATAAGTAGTTTTCTCCAATCCCTGAATTTGCCATCCATCCCTCTTGTTCCCGTCTCTAGCTCTCAAGCAGTTATAGGAGCAGTAATAGGTATTGGATTATTAAAAGGTGGAAAAGAAGTTCAATGGTCAATCGCAGGTCGAATTTCTTTAGGATGGGTTGTGTTGCCAGTTATTGCTGCTTTTGTCGCTATAATTATATTATTCATTTTAGAAAACATATTTGGCGCTGGAATTAAAATTTAACAATTAATTTATTTGCTATAAGATAATATAAAGTCTTCTTGTTTTTTTGTCTCTATCGCACCTTTTCTATTTTTTCTAACAATCTCTATTGCTTTCTTATTATTCTCACCAAACTCCATTAAAAGAATAGCAGCTATGGTTCCTGAACGTCCCTTTCCTCCCATACAATGCAAAACAATATTTTTTCCATCTATTAAATCATTTTTTAATAATGCTTTTGTTATTTGCCATTTATCAACAAATTTATGATCAGGAGCTTTTAAATCTTCAATTGGCAAATGTATCCACTTCAAATTCTTAGAATAGATCGTACGTACAAAAAATTTTTTATCACACAGTTTGTTCAATTCAATATCTTCAACTAAACTAACTACTGTACTGCAATTTTGAGAAAAAAAATTATTTAACTCATTTAAAAATATACTTTCCACAAATGAAATTTGTTCACCGTTTCTCCCAGGAAAACAGGTTAAAAAAATCTTACCCTTCACTTCTTTTGGTTGAACATAGTCATAAGATTTGATCTCCATGGTTTTGTTAATTTAATTATTTAATCTAATTTAGTATCGATTATGTTGTATCGCCACGCTTGTGTTTTTCGCAGTACTTTTTTTGTAATGATTGTATGAGTTAATCGAACTGCAACTGAGACATAAACTATTAACATAGCCATTGCTGCAGCCTTAGCCACTTCTCCCTGTTCATCCAAGTGAATAGCGGAGACTGACGCTAAGGTAGTGTCATAAGAATAAAGAAAAATCACTCCTGACACCGTCGTCATAGCGTTGACAAATAAATAAATTGAAATATCAAAAATTGGTGGCAAACAAACGGGTAACGTGACTCTCCAAAACATTTTATAAATAGGAATTTTCAATGACAGTGAAACGGATTCAAATTCTTTATCCATTTGTTTCAAAGCTGTAACAGCGGTTAAATGAGATACGGTATAAAAATGAACTATTGTATTAACGACCAAAATAATCATAGTTGCATAAATAAAGTTTAATGGATTGTCTTTTGCATTAAAGAAAAAGATATAAGCCAAACCCAACACAAGCCCCGGCACAGCCATAGGCATAAGAGCAAAAAATTGAACAAGGTTCCGCATTCCATCATTTATTCTTAATTTTTCAATCAAATATGAACCTACAAAAATAATGATAGTTCCAAAAATTGCTGTATAAAAAGCAAGTCGAACTGAATTATAAAATGAATCCCATCCAAGTCCAGCTACTTCAAAGTTATAATTTTTTAGTGTGAAGTTTAAATTATAAGGCCAAAATTTAACTATTGCACCGTATTGAGCCATACCAATCATCAATATAATAATTAATGCCAATAAAGAACAAAAGGCGAGCATAATCATATCAACCTTAAAATGTTTTTTTGGTTTAAAAACTACTGATCTCGAAGTGAGTAATGAAATTTGTTTTTTTCTTGAATAACGATCGATAAAAAAAGCTATCATGGCAGGAACTAATAAAACCATAGAGATCACAGCTCCCATTTGGAAATTTTGCATACCTACAACTTCTTTATAAATGTCAGTAGCGAGCACATTATAATTTCCTCCTATAACTTTTGGGACTCCAAAATCAGTAAAAACTTGCGTAAAAATAACGAAGGCAGTACTTATAATTCCATATCTAGCGCCAGGAATAGTAATTGTAAAAAATGCTCTCAGTTTAGAAGTTTTTAAAACTTCTGCAGCTTCATATAGACGTGAGTCAGATAACGATAAAGATGTCGTTAATATTATAAGCGCATGTGGGAAGGTCCAATAAACAGAAGCCATAATTATACCAATTGGACCATATATGGATTTTCCCAATAACATTTCTTTCAAAACACCTTGATTCCCAAACCAATATACAAGGGCTATTGCTGCAAGAATTGAAGGACTGAGTAATGGTATTAAGGCTATCAACTTAAAAAATCCTTTGAAAGGCATGCAAGTTCTTGTCAGAGCATAAGAAAACAAAAATGCCAGTACAACCACAATTATTGTTGAGCTAATTGCAACAAACAAACTATTATAAAGTGATTGAAATAAGGCAGGTTCTTGAAGGTACAAGTTATAGTTTGCAAGTCCAATAAAATCCCCGTCTTTGTTTTCTAGGCTCTTTGAGATCAATGCTCCTAAAGGTAGAACTAAAAATAATAAGAAAAGAATTATATAAGAAACCAACATAAACTGTCCCACTCTATCACTGGAATCTTTTCCTCGACGAATATTAGCGAAATTAAAAAAATTCATATCATTAATAAATTAAACTGGATAAACTCTTACGTCTTCTTTAGAAAAATATAAATCTATCTCTTGATTAATATTTAATTTGGTTTTTCTGGCATTTGAACTTGGAATATCTACCATAATTAAATCACCCGTAAGATTTTTAGATTCAAAATAAACTCTTTGAAAAGAACCCAAAAATTCTATTTCTTTTATTGTAGCTGGTAAGATATTGTCATCAGGGTTTTCTTTTTTAATTTGTATATCTTCTGGCCTAATTGCAATTTGCACAGAGTCATTCTGTTTAAAATTCACTGTATTACAACTTAACTCAACATTATTACATTGTACTTTATCAGAATTTGAAACAACTGCAGGAATAAAATTCATACTTCCAATAAAAGAGGCAATGAAAGGAGAGTTGGCTTTAGTATATATTTCATTTGGAGTTCCAGACTGTATGATTTCACCATCTTTCATAACAAATATCCTATCAGCCATGGTTTGTGCTTCTTCTTGATCGTGGGTAACCATAATGGTTGTCACTCCAAGTTTTCTTTGTAAATCTCTGATTTGCTTTCTTAAAAAAACCCTTACTTTAGCGTCTAAAGCTGACAACGGTTCATCTAACAATAATAGTCCAGGAGATGTCGCAAGAGCTCTCGCTAAAGCCACACGTTGTTGTTCACCGCCAGATAATTGACTGGGATATTTTGATGAATGTTCAGTAAGATTGACTAGGCTGAGTAACTCACCAACTCTTTTTTTAATATCTTCTCTTTTCCATTTATTGTTTATTAAACCATAAGCAATATTTGAAAATACACTTAGATTGGGAAAAAGCGCATAAGATTGAAATACAATTCCAAAATCCCTATTTGAGGGAGGTAGATTGGATATGTCCTTATTTTTTTGAAAAACTAATCCTGCAGATTGTATTTCCAATCCTGCAATACATCTTAATAAAGTTGTTTTTCCACATCCTGATGGTCCAAGAAAACAAACAAATTCTCCTTCTTTAATATTAATAGAAATATTTTTAATAGCCTCAAATGAACCAAAAGATTTAGATAAATTTTTAACTTTTAGATAAGAATCGTCACTACTTTCTGTCATATAATATTCCTACAACCTTATAATAGCCAATATCATATATAAATACATATTTATTTATAAATAATTATTCACAATCTTGTAATATTTGTTACAAATATCATGTCTTTAAATGGAGGGTAAAATGAAATTAATTAAAAAATTTTTTATTTCTTTAATGTTTTTTTCATTAATTACATTGAATATGAATGCTAATGCGGGTGAATTGCTAGTTTATTCAAGTACTGATGCAGATAATTTAAAACATTATATGGATGAGTTTCAAAAAGCACATCCAGATATAAAAGTTAATGTTGTTCGTGAATCTACTGGAACAATGGCGGCAAAAATGATGGCCGAAAAGGATAATCCTCAAGCAGATTTTTTATTTGAGATGGCTGCTACTGTCGCTCTTAATATGGAAGCTGAGGGAATGTTTGTAGAATATACCCCTAAAGGTATGGATGCGATTGATCAAAGATATGTTGATAATACTGCTCCTGTAACTTGGGTTGGTAATTATGGTTGGGCAGGTTGTATATGTTGGAATCGTATAGAAGCAGAAAAGCATGGTTTACCAAAACCAACTACTTGGGCTGAATTAACGAATCCAATTTACAAAGGTCATATTTCTATGCCTAATCCTGCTTCATCAGGAACGGGTTTTTTAGATGCTTCAAGTTGGATGCAAATATGGGGCGAGGAAGAAGCTTGGGAATACATGGATGCGCTTCATGAAAATATAGCTGTTTATACACACTCAGGTTCAAAACCTTGTAAACAAGCCGGCGCAGGTGAATTTACAATCGGAATTTCTTGGCCTGGTAGAGCAATCAAAGTTATTAAAGCTGGTGCACCTATTGACATGATCATTCCTGAAGAAGGAATTGGTTGGGAAATGCAAGTGGTAGCAATAATGAAAGGAACTGATAATCTAGAAGATGCTAAAACATTAATGGATTGGACTTTAGGTGATGGTATGAAACTGTTTGGAGAACGTCAGTCCATTATAGCTGATCCTTCGAAAGTAACAAAAGATCCTGAGTTGCCAGATTTTTATGATGAAGTTCAAGCAAAACTAATTAACAATGATTTTGTTTGGGCAGCTGCAAATAAAGATCGAATTGTCGCTGAATGGAAAAAAAGATACGACGGTAAAACTGAGCCAAAAAATTAATCGTATTTTATAAATTAATTATGGGGGTACAATTGTATCCCCATTTTTTTAGATTAATTTTTTAATGATTCTTCGAGGTAGTGTTTAAAATGAAATAAATTTGGCGTTTTTTTATTGAGAATCTTTGCTTCATCGTCTAAACGCCTTAACTCTACGGCTTCTTTCATATGGGGTTTTTTAATAAATTCTTCTGCTTCTTCTTTTGTAAAAGGACCTCCTTGGGCATCCAGAGAAATTTTTGAAGCCTCAGACAAAAGACTATAATACTCTTCCTCCACTGCAGATAAATATCTTTTACAATCTACATGAGCTCTTATTGGTCTTATCACCTCTTCACCGTAAAATTCTGATAAATAATCTGCTCCTAGCTCCTCATGATATCCATCTTTTCCCTGATAGATAGGGTCTTTTCCATCATATAATAAATGCCCAATATCATGCAGTAGTGCGGCAGTAATAACTTCTGGTGAAAAATTTTTCTTTTCAGCTAATTCGGCGCATTGCAACGCGTGCTCCAATTGGGTGACATTTTCATTACCATATTGAAGGTCTTTCCCTTTAGTTTCTAGTAATCCAAGAATTTTTGATACTATATTTGCGTCCACTATATTATACATACTATAATTAAATAATTATTCAAGCAATGACAAGCACCTCAATATATTTATTAGTATTCTTTGCTGCTTTACTTCACACTTTATGGAATATTATAATCAAATCTCTAAATAACTCTCTAGTTGGAATTGCTGTTAAAGTTTTTTTTCAAAGTATTATTTTTTTTCCAATAATCTTTTTTGTCGACCTGCCACAAGGAATAACATGGTTTTATCTTTTCTGCTCAGCCGTATTGCACAGTTTGTATTTTATTCTTTTGGGAAGTATGTACAATCGTGGCGATATGACTGTGATTTATCCTATAGCAAGAGGTTGCGCTCCTGTCTTTGTTACACTCTGGTCATTAATCTTTATCAATGACTCTATACCTTTACTGGGGATCATTGGAATTCTCACGGTTAGTTTGGGGTTAGTTCTATTATCATTTGAAAACTTTAAAATAGGGATGGGAATCAAAATTATACCCACATCTCTTTTCATTGCGTTCATAATATCTATCTATACTTTTACTGATGGCGCAGGGGTTAGAAGCGCAGACTCTACTGTTACTTATATTGTTTGGAATTTTTTTCTAAGTGGGTGGATTTCTATTACTTATGCTTACCTTAGTAATAAAAAAGAATTGTTTGAACTCAGGTTTAAAGATCTAATGCTTATTTTATTAGCAACAATAATTTCGTTTAGTGCTTATGCAATTATTATATGGTCTATGAAAATGATTCCTATTGCGTTTGTTGCTTCAATGAGAGAATCAAGTATTGTATTTGCTTCGTTGATAGGGTACCTTTTTCTAAAAGAAAGAATTGGATATACTAGATTATTTTCAGGATTTATATTTTTTATAGGAATTTATTTAATATATAATTCCTAAGATTTTAGTCATATATTGACTTCATCTTATTAACATAAATATGATAATTGGTATTGAATTAAAAGAGAAATTCATCTTTAATGACCTACTTTATATGGAGGTACTATGAATAAAATATTAACTACAATAAGTGCTGTAGCTTTATTTTT
>CETM01002151.1_pt1 | contig 24846 bp, 24 predicted proteins | sample 361451 | NCBI WGS metagenome assembly CETM01 (sample SAMEA2622690, study PRJEB7988) | marine metagenome | isolation source: saline water (ENVO:00002010), including
TTTAGTTATAGATTTTGGTATACCTTTAAGAAGCTTGTGATCAAAACTTAAAGACTTTTCGTAACCTTTGCTATCAAACAATATAATATTTGAAATGGTCTTAAATTTTTTATATTTCTTGACATCATTTTTATTTTCTATTGTAAGAGCTGTTATAATTTTTTTTTTATATTTTTTTTTAATAGTTTTAGTTAAGGTAGGACTTGTATTGTATAATTGGTAAAAATCAAAATTTATATTTTTTATTTTTTCTAAAAATTTCTTTTCTGGATTTACCATAACAGCAACAAAAAAAACTTTGTTTTTCTTTATACTGATTAATTTTTTTAATTTTTCTATTTTTACATATCTCTTAGATTTTTTATAATTAATTATAAATCCTATAAACTTAGGAGGGTATTTATGATTAATGATATATTTTAAAGTATTAATGTCTTTTACACCGCAGATCTTTGCTTCCATTATTTATAAATATTCATTAATAATTTTTTTAAATTGTTTTTAATATTTCCACTGGTAATTGATCTTCCTATTACAATCCAATCACTTCCGTTTTGAAAAGCTTTTTTAGGAGTTGTGACTCTTTTTTGATCATTATTTTTTGAGTTCAGTCTTATGCCAGGAGTAATAATCTCTTTTTTAAATCTTTTTTTAACAAACTTTATTTCATGCGGACTACAAACCAATGCGTCGAGATTAGCCCTAGCCGCTAGTTTAGCTTGATGTTCTACAAGTTTATTTAAACTTTTATTATATCCAATTTCTTTTAGGCTTTTATTATCTAAAGATGTTAATGTAGTTACTCCAATTAATTTAGTTTTACCGCAGACTTTTTTTGCCTCCATTAAAGCTTTTAAACCTGTACTCACGTGAATCGTCAAATAGTTTATTTTTAAGTCTTTAACAGCTTTAATTGCCGAAACACATGTATTTGGAATATCGAACAGTTTTAAATCAGCAAATATTATTTTATTCTTAATTTTTGAAATAAAGGATCTCCCTTTTTTTGAATTAAAAAACTCTAGCCCAAATTTGTAACCCACTTTTATTTTATTTGATTGAGTTTCTCTAATAATTTTTTTAACTTTTTTTATACTAGTTGTATCGCAAGCTATAAAAATTTTTTTATTTTTCATTATTTAATTTTTTAAACAATTCTTTTGCCATTTTAAAACGAATCTTTATTTTTTTACTAGTGTGGACTTTCTCCCCCGTTTTAGGATTCCTTGATATTCTAGGTTTTTGAATAGTTACAGACCACATTCCAAAATCTCTTAATTCAACTCTCTCACCCCTTTTTAAGGCTTCTTTGATTTCATTTAAGAATATATTAAAAAACTTATTTAGATCTTTTTTAAAAAAATTTGGATAGCCGTCTGAAATTTTTTTTAAAAGCTTTGATTTAACAATCACTAATTCAGCTTATCATTCCTTAGTTTTTTTTTTAAGCTTATCTGATAAAGATGAAAATGGAAGGTTTTTTCCTGAAGCTTCAGATCCAAATTTTGATACAGCCTCTTTATTTTGTAGTTCCTCCAAAAGTTTAATACTCAAACTTATCTTTCGTTTATCAATGTCCAGCTCAGATATAGCTGCATCAATTCTTTCTCCACCAACAAATCTTCCAGGTCTAGCATCTGCTGCGTTTACAGCTATCTGAGATTTTTTTATGGTGAAATTCATTTCACATCCTTCAGGACTTACAACTAGACCTTTATTGTCTGAGGATATAACTTTTACTGTTATTGCATCATTGACTTTTTTGTTTTCAAACCAGCTTAAAGGATCTTTTTGGGTTTGTTTCAATCCAACTCTTACTTTTTGTTGATCTGTTTTAATCTCTAAAATTTTAACCTTTAATTTGTCACCTTTTTTATATTTTGCTAATTCTTCCTCTGGATTACCTGTATAACTCAAATCGTTACAATGCAAAAATCCATCAATATCTAAATTGTCAAGTTTAATATAGATAGCATACTCATTTATACTATTTATTACTCCCTCAATTTCACTTCCAACAGAATATTTTTTTTCCAGAGTATTATAAGGATTCTCAATAGTAAGTCTGTGAGATATTGCTACTCTTCTTTTTTCTTTATCAATTTCTGTTATTACACATTCAATTTCATCACCCACCCTAAACATTTTTTTTGCGGAAGGACTTTTTTTAGTCCAACTTAATTCGCTTGAGTGAAGTAACGTGCTTAAACCAGGTTCTAACTCACAAAATGCACCAAAGTCCATTAGCTTAACTACTTTTACTTTATACTTTTTATTTAACTCATAATTTGAAATGTGTTCAAATGGATCAGGAGAAAGTTGTTTGATGGAACAGCCAACTTGAAGTTTTTCTTTGTCTACCGATATAACTAACAAATCATGCTTTTCACCAATATTAAATATCTCCTCAGGATGGTTTACTCTTGAGTAACTTATCTCTTGTAAATGAACTAAAACATCTAATTCTGAGTTTACATCGAAGAAACATCCAAAAGAACTGTATCCTTTGACTATCGCATTTTTAATAACGTCTCCGACTTTATATTTTTCTACAATTTTTGCTTTATCACCTTTTTTATTTGATGAAATTATTTGTCTTCTTGATACACATGCGTTCCCTCTTATTTTATCAATCTTTATTAAAGCAAACTTAAGTGGTTCGTTCATCAAGTGAGAGATATCTTTTAAAGGTTTGTCAGAAATTTGTGAACCAGGACAAAACATTAATGAGCCAGTGTCTAAATGTTCTACTATTACTCCACCTTTACATTTTGACGTAATTTTACCATTTATAGGTTCGTTTTTTTCAAAAGCTTCTACTAATTTATCCCAACCTTTTATTTTTTGTGCTTTAGAGGCTGAGACTAAAACTTCACCATTTTTGTCCTCTATTCTTTCTAGCAGGACAGATATTTTTTCTCCAATTTTAGCCTTATCAATCATACCCATGCTCTTAAGCTCGTTAACGTCAAGCATAGGTTCACTTTTTAAACCCTCAATAAAAAGGAAAACAAATTTATCTGTTATCTTAGTAATTTTTCCATCAATAATTTTACCTTCTACAAGATTTTTAGTTTTAGAAAGTTGGCTGTTTAGTAATTTTTCGAACTCTTTTGATGCAGGTGTTTTTAGGTCTTTATAAATTTCCATTAATATTTTAGCTTCCTATCCATAATAGCTTTTATTTTTTCAAAGCAACGTTTTCTACTAAGTTTAGTAGTATTAATCAATATTGAATCTTTTGTTTTTTTTAAAGGACCGTATTTTCTTTGACGGTCGGATTTATCCCTATTTTTAAGGCTTTTTAGAACTTCTTTATAAGAAATTTTTTTTTTTAGTGATTTATATTCCCTAAATCTTCTCTTTGCTCTAGTTTCAAGGCTGGCTGTGATAAAAAATTTAAACATAGCATCTTTAACTTGAATAGTAATTATGTCTCTTCCATCAAGAATTGATCCTGCATATCTTGAAGGAGGGGAATAAGCACATTTTTGCTGTAATTTATGAACGACTTTTCTAATTTTTTTATTTCTTGCTATCATTGCAGCTGAAGTAGCAACTTTGTCAGATAGAAGAGTTTTATTGTTTAAATCTTTTATTTTTATATTTTTAATTTTTTTTTTAACTAAAGATAAATTAAATTTTTTAGAGTTATCTAATTTAAGCTTACCAATAAGCCTATAAATTCTACCAGTATCAAGATGTTGGAGATTATAATGTTTTGCAATTAGTTTTGCTTGGGTTCCTGCTCCAGCTGCAGCCGGAGAATCTATTGCAACAGTAATTATATTTTTTCTCTTTTTCAATTTATTTTTGCTCCCAAGTCATCTTTTAAAATTTTAAGAAATGATGGAAAAGAAGTTTTAATGGACTCAGGATTATGAATTTTCCACTTTCCACCAAGAGTTAATGCAGCTATAGTACTTAATGCCATAATTCTATGATCCTTAAAAAAATTTTTAATTTCCATTTTTTTATTCAATTTTAAATTTGGATCTCCGTAAATTTTAATGGATTTTTTTGTGAGCTTTGTTTTAATTCCAATCATATTCAAAATTTTTGATCCTAAATTAAGTCGTGGACTTTCTTTTTGATTTAATTCAGCTAAATCTCTAAAATAAGATATTCCATTAGCTTTTGCCGCAACCAAAAATATTATTAAAAACTCATCAATAGCACTACTATTATATTTTATTGGGCAGTTTATCGGTTTGAAAGATTTTTTAGACTTAACATGAATATTGGCAGTTTTTTCTCCTTTATAATATTTTTTATTCTTTAAGATTATGTTGGCTCCCATCTTATTTAAAATATCAATACAGCCTGTTCTTGAGGAATTAATGTTAACATTTTTAATTATTAGATGTGATTTATTTGAAAGAAGTGTCAGTACAATAAAAAAAGCACTACTACTGATATCGGATGGAATATTATAATCAAACGAATTAATTTTTTTTTCTCCGTTAATTTCAATAAAATCTATACTTTTTTTATTTATGACTTTAATTGGAAGTTTCAAAAATTTATATAGTAATTCTGTGTGGTTTCTTGATTTCTTAGCTTTAATTTTTGTAGTTCCAGGGGCATTTAATGCTGCTAACATTATACAACTTTTAATCTGAGCGCTCCCTTTTTTTTCGAAGTATCTTATAGGTCTAACAAAATTTGTTCCTTGTATATATATTGGTAGTTTAGATTTATTTGAAGGATAAAAATTTGCACCAAATTCTTTTAGTGGACTTATAACTCTTGAAAAATCTCTTCTTGATAAACTTCTATCTCCAGTTAACTTAATTTTATAAGGTGATTTTATTAAAAGTGCCAATATTAACCTTCCAAAAGTACCAGAGTTACCGGCATGAATATTTAAATTTTTTCTATATTTAAATCCATTAATACCCACACCATCAATTTCGCAGAATTTTTTACCAATATTTATTTTTACTCCTAATTTTTTTAAACCATTAAGGGTGCTTAAAACATCTTCAGACTGTAATAAATTATATGCTCGTGACTTACCTATAGCCTGAGAGGCTAGCAAAGCCCATCTTATAGACAAACTTTTATCACCAGAAACATTAATTACTTTTTTAAATGGTTGAATTTTTTTACTTATAAAAACATATTTCGGCATTTTAATTTTTAGTTAAATTTAAAAAACTCACCAAAATATGCAGATCTAGCATTTTCATTTTTTATTAATTGAGATGGAGTTCCTTGAGCGATAATTTTATTATTAGACAAAATCATTGCACGGTCAACAACTGACAATAGCTCTCTAGCCTGATGTTCACAAATAATAATACACATTTGAGGTTTTTCATTTTGAAGAGTGACCAATATTTCTTTTAACATCTGTATAGTAAGTACATCAAGTGCTGCAAAAATTTCATCACAAAGTAAAATTTTTGGGTCCCCTAAAAGAGCCATACAAATTACTAGTTTTCTCCGTTGTCCACCCGATAAAAACTTTGCTTTTATCTCCCTAACATTATCTAATTCAAACTTACCAATTAGTTCATTGACTTTGTAAATTCTATCATTTTTATTTTGAATTAGTATTTCTGCAATAGCAGATAAATTTTCAAAAAGTGTTAAATCATTAAAATAACCTCCATATTGTGGAACATATCCAATTTTAAATTTTCTCGTCCTTAAATAAATAGGGTATTCTGTTGCATCTTTTGCTTCAAAAAAAATATTTCCATGATCTGGTTTTAATAATCCTGTGAGAATATTAAATATTGTACTTTTACCTGCCCCGTTTGGGCCTAGAAGTCCTAAAATTTCTCCAGGATTCACTTTAAAACTTACATCATCCAAGATTTGTCTTTTACCAAAAGATATTGAGATTTTATTAAAATAGATTAAGGGCGCACTCTTTTTAAAACTTTTGATACGGAATTTTTTAATAATTGCCATCTTATTTTTTATGAACTATTTTAATTTTTTCTCTTTGATCTTTCATTGAAAGTGTAGAGTTTTTTGAAATTAAGTCAATTTCCAATCTATCAGCAAAAAGATTCGTTTGTAAACTCTTGTAAGATATATTTTCATATAGTATTGCCAATTTTTTTTCAAACGAAAGATCTAAATATTTACAATTTATTTTATGTTCAGCATAGTCAATTTTTGTATTTTCATAAAAATTTGTATCAAAACTTTTATTGTTATATTTTGCATAATCAGACTTAATATTTATATCGCCAGAATTTAAAATGCTAATTTTTGCTTTTACATTCCTAAGATATATTATATTTGGATCTTTGTCTTTGATCTCGCCATATTCAGCAAATATACTGTAAGTATTTCCATCATCATCTTTTGATAAGTATTTAATATCTTTGATGATATTTGATTTTTCGTTTATTTCTTTTGGTATTTCATTTTTTGAAACAACTTCATTTGTGAGCTCTTTTTCTTGATTAAAGTACTTAAAAAAAATAGTAAAGGAAATTAAAACAACTACTAATGATAAAAATATTTGTAGTACGGTTTTTTTATTCATTTACTGTATATTTGCTTTGAGTAATGCATGAAGATGCAATAAGCCTATAGTGATTTTTCTTTTTTCATTTTTATGGACACATAAGCTAGTTATTTTTTTTTCAGACATAATTGATAAACTTTTAGATGCGAGTGTATCTTTGTCAATACTTATTGGATTTCTTGTCATAACATTTTTTACTATTAATTTTTTCAAATTATTACTTTTTTGACTTGATCTTCTAATTTGTCCATCTGTAATAATTCCTGTTGTAAATCTTTTTTTATTTATTGCAATTAAAACACCAAGTTTTTTTTTTGTCATTACATTTAGTGCATTTTTCATGTCTGAGTTTTCATTTATAAAAGGTATTCCTTTTTTTGTTATCATCAAGTCTTCTGCTGTTTTAAGTTGTGCTCCTAATGAACCTTTTGGGTGTAAGGCTTTAAAGTTTTTTTTATTGAAACCCTTTTTTTTTAAAGCTGCAACTGCTAGACAATCTCCTATTGCTAGTGACTCTGTTGTACTACTTGTTGGAACTATTCCAAGACCAGCCTCTTTAACTTCAGGAATGAATATTTTAATATCAGCAGCTTTATATAAAATAGAGTTTTTTTTAGAGACAATTCCTATTAATGTTATTTTATTTCTGTTAGCATACTGTATAACAGGCTTTAACTCTTGTGTTTCTCCTGAATTGCTTATTAATATGAGAATATCTTTTTTTGAAATACTCCCTAAATCGCCATGAGCACAATCGCTTGCAGCTAATGAAAATGATGGACATCCTACTGAGGATAATGTTGCAGAAATCTTAGATGCTATCAAAAAACTTTTTCCAACACCACAAAGTATAATTTTTGATTGACATTTTACTATTGCGTTAACCGCTTGATCGAATGAAATGTTAATGGATGTTTTTAATTTTTTTAATGCTTGTATTTCTAAATCTAAAACCTCTCTTGCAATTTTTTTTAAATTAATATTGTTCATTAAACTATTTAATGTTCAAATGTTTCTAGCTTATATCCTGAAATTTCCATATCCACTAATACAGGAATTACTTTCATACATTTTTCAAAAAGATCAATTCTTTTTTCTCTAATTAGCATTTTTGTCAATTTATCTTTTATTTCAAACAAGTATTCTGTATCTTGAGCCGCATAATTAATCTGTTTTGTCGATAAATTTGGATTTCCCCAATCACTTTGTTGTTCTTTTTTTGATATATCTTTACCACATAGTTCTTTAACTAAATCTTTATATCCATGGTAGGAGCTTGCAGTACGAGCAATCTTTGAAGCCACTTTAGTACAGAAGATATTTTTTGGTTGAACATTTAAATGATATTTTAACCATAACAAATCTTGTCTTGCATAGTGCATAACAAATTGAGTAGAGGGATTTGAAAGTATTTTTACCAAGTTTGGAGCTTTGTATGTTTCTCTATTAAGCTTTATTAAAAAAAAATGTTTTGATTGAAGTCCTAATTGTACCAAGGTCAATGGATCTCTGCCAAGAACTAATCCTAGAGCTTCGTTATCTATACCGATTGTTTTTTCATTGCTTAAATCAATGTCAGAAGGTAAATCGTTTTCAAAAATTTTGATGTTATTCATTTTTATTTATATATATAAAGACATGACAAAAATGTCTAATTTTTGGTAAATTTTATGAAAAAGGTATTAATCTTTGGTGCTAGCGGACAAATTGGTCGATATTTAATTAGAAAGTTAACAAAGAATAATTATACGGTAACAGCCATAACAAGAAATTCTCATCAAAAAGGTTATATATTGAAAACCCAAGCCAATGCAGGTTATTTGACTATAGTTGAAGCTAGTATATTTGATGAAGATAAAATTAGATCCTTAATAAAAAATGCTGATATATGTATAAATTTAATTGGTATTTTATATGAGAAAAACAAAGCAAACAGCTTTGAAAATGTTCACTCTAATTTTCCATATTTAATCTCTAAAATATCTTCAGAAAATAATCTAAAACAATTTATTCATTTGTCTGCTCTGGGTATTGAAAACTCAATCGACTCCAAATATGCAAATAGTAAGTTACAGGGAGAAAAAAATATTAAAAAAAATTATCCAAAAGCTTTAATTTTAAGACCTTCAATTGTTTATTCTGTTGATGACAATTTTACAACAAACTTTATGAGTTTATTAAGCTTACTCCCTTTTTTTCCACTATACTATAATGGAAGAACAAAATTTACACCGATACATTGTTCAGATTTAGCTGAAATTCTTTATTATGCAATTTCTAAAAATATTAATTCTCTAACTTTAGAGTGTATTGGCCCTGAAGTTATTTCTTTTAAAGAGATTTTAGAACGATTATTAAAATTAATTGATAAAAAAAGGTTATTAGTTTCTGTTCCTTTAGTGGCTGCAAAATTATCAGCAATTTTTTTCCAATTTTTTCCATCGCCTTTAATAACTTTAGATCAAATAAGACTTCTAAAATATGATAATGTAAAATCAGGAAAATACAAAACAAATTTTGATATAGGTTTTAAAAAATTAAAAAATTTTAATGAAGAAGTAGAAAAATATTGTTATATGTGGAAAAAGGGTGGTGAATTTTCTAGAAAAAAATAATTTTTTGAAATGAAGGTAAAAATAATATAAATTTACAAGTAGTTTATAAATGATTAATTTTTTTGTTTATTTTTTGATATTTCTGATACTGTGTTATGTTTTATTTTTAGGAGCAACAGCAGTTAAAAGAGGCATTGACGCTAAAAATGAGAAAAAAAAAAATCAGGATATCTTAAAAAAAAAGTAATTTTCTTGATTACTTATGCTGATTTAATTTTTTTTCCGATAAATTGAGGCATGTCTTCTTCTTTCTCCCCTGCATCTTCTTTTTTACCTTTTGGTTGAAAGGCGTATAACAAGTGTAGCTTGCAATAAGAAAAATCTTTTAATGATTTTCTACCACAAAAATAAAATGTCCTCTCATTTGGGTGACCGATAGGCCACTTACACACACTCTCATCTAATTCCTCGAGTTGTTTAGGGTTTTCAGGCTCAAAGTCACTTTCGATAATTAGTGATTTAAATTTATTTCTTCTTCCCCTTTTTTTAACAATAGTTTCTTGATTGTTTATCTCTATGTTGTTTTGAGCTACAGAAGTATTTCTAGTTTTTATTTTAGCAGATAAGTTTAGTCTGTGTGCTTTACCAATAACTGCATTTCTGCTAATGCCGCCAATTATTTCAGCAATCTGACTTGCTGTATTTCCTTTACCCCACAGCTCTTTTAATTTTGCAACTTTCTCTTCCGTCCAACTCATAAGCACTACATTTTGTGTTTAATTATTAATTAAATACTATATAGAGTTCCCATAATAAGGCAAAAAAAACAAGTTATATTTTTGTTTTATTAACAAAAGTTCGAAAAAAAATATATGAATTATTACTTATGGTTGAATTACAAAATAAATATAAATTAGGCGTAAGACGATTTGGCCTAATTAACTGGGTAGGTGCTACTAACTTATTTTATAAAGAATGTAGTAGATTTTTTATTGTATGGGCCCAAACATTGTTATCACCGCTTGTTTCAAGTTTGCTTTTTCTTTCAGTTTTAACATTAGCTTTAGGCAATGAGAGAGGAGAAGTTTTGGGCTATTCATTTATTGAGTTTCTAGCACCAGGTTTAATTGTCATGAGTCTAATCAGTCAATCATTTAGTCATTCTGTAAGTTCTTTAATGATTAGTAAAATGCAGGGCAATATAGTTGATATGCTTTATGCGCCTTTATCAGCTTTAGAGGTAACTTTAGCAATTATTTTAGCAGCCGTAACAAGAAGCATTGTCATTGCAATTATTTCAATTTTAGTTTTTTCGTTTATCGTGGATCTTAATTTTTATAATTTTTTCTACATACTTACATTTGGAATCTTAGGATGTTTTATTCTAGGATCATTAGGATTTATAACAGGCCTTTGGGCTGAAAAATTTGATCATACTGCTACAATTACCAATTTTATAGTTACTCCATTGACTTTTTTGAGCGGAACCTTTTTTACAATTGATAAACTACCAGTTTTTTTTAAAAGTATTAGTTTAATGAATCCTTTTTTTTACATAATAGATGGCTTTAGATATGGTTTTCTAGGAAGATCTGATGGATCAATATTTTTTGGACTGATTTATTTAAGTATACTATCAATTTTAATGTGGTATTTGGCTTTTTATCTTTTTAAAAAAGGTTATAAAATTAAATCATAATTACAATGAGTGCCTTAGCTAAAAATTATAATAGAAGAAAGATTGCTTTTAAAAGAGGCAAGGGAAGTTTTCTTTATTCGACTAATGGTAAGAAATATCTAGATTTCGTGCAAGGAATAGCAGTAAATTCCTTAGGACATACAAATCCGAAATTAATTAGGGCAATACAAAACCAATCAAGAAAAATCTGGCATATTTCAAATGCTTTTTTAATTCCCGAAGGAGAAAGATTAGCAAAAAGATTAACAAAAAAAACATTTGCTGAAAATGTAATTTTTCAAAACTCTGGAGCGGAAGCAACAGAGGCTGCAATTAAAGTTGCAAGAAGATATTTTTATATGAAAGATAAACCAAATAAAAATAGAATTCTATGTATTAAAAATTCATTTCATGGAAGAACTATTGCAGCAATTTATGCAAGTGGCTCAAAAAAAATGACTGAAGGTTTTGGACCTAAAGTTCCAGGTTTCGATCATATCGAATTTAAAGATTTTAAGCCAAGATTCCCAAACTTAAAAAATAAAATAAAAAAAAATACAGCTGCAATAATGGTTGAAACTGTAATGGGTGAAGGAGGTGTTAAGCCTATACCAGTAAAATGTTTAAAATATTTAAGAAAAATTTGTAATGAAAAAAAAATCCTGTTAATTCTCGATGAGGTTCAGTGTGGAATAGGTAGATCCGGTAAATTTTTTGCCTATGAATACGCCAATATAAAACCAGATATTGTACCAATTGCAAAAGGTATAGGAGGTGGTTTCCCAATCGGAGCTCTTTTAATGACGAAAAAAGTTGCCTCAAGTATGGTTCCAGGAACACACGGAAGTACATTTGGAGGAAACCCATTAGCAATGAGTGTTGGAAATGCAGTTTTAGATGAAATATTTAAAATAGGATTTTTAAAAAATGTACAAAAAATTTCAAAATATTTTCATTTAGAATTAAATAAAATTAAAAATAATTATCCGCATGTAATTAAAGAGGTAAGAGGCTTAGGTTTGCTAATTGGTTTAAAACTTTTTAATAATCAAAATAAATTTATAAAAAAGCTAGAGGACAACAAGTTGCTTACAATAAAAGCTGCAGAAAATGTAGTAAGAATATTACCACCTCTTAATGTAAAAAAATCAGAGATCAATCTTGCTTTAAAAATTATCAAAAAAGTTTGTAAAGATTTCAATACATAATGAAACACTTTATAAATCTCAAAGATATATCTAGTAAGGATTTAAAAAAAATTATACTTAATGCAAGAAAAAGAAAATCTAAAAGAAAAAACCTCAATACTCTTGAAGCAGATAAAGACTCGCCCTTGAAAGGAAAGCTTTTGATACAAATGTTTGAAAAATCCAGCTTAAGAACAAGACTAAGTTTTTATATCGCAATTAAACAACTTAATGGTGGAGCACTTACATTACGTCCTGATGAACTTCACCTAAATAAAGGTGGAGAAAGTTTATCTGATACTGCAAAAATTATATCTACCTTTGGAAATGCATTTATGCTTAGAACAGATAGTGAGAAAAAATTAAATATTTTAAAAAAAAATATGACAATACCTATAATCAATGGTTTATCACCTAACTCACATCCAACTCAAGTTCTATCGGACGTTTTTACTATTGAGGAAATAAAAAAAAAACCAATTTCAAAACTTCAAATTTGTTGGATTGGCGATTCAAATAATGTCCTAAATAGTTTAATTGAAGCATCTGTTAAATTCTCATTTAAATTAACTATTGCATGTCCAAAAAAATACAAACCTAATAAAAAGTTATTAAGTTGGGCAAAAAATAACAAAGGTCAAATAAAAATATTTTCTGATTGCAAAGGTGCAGCAGAAGGAAGTGATGTAATTTTTACTGATAAAGTCATATCTTTGAATGATAATTTAAATAAAAAAAAAAAATTAAGAGAATTCAAAGATTTTAAAGTGAACTCAGCAGTCATGAAATATGCAAAAAAAGATGCAATTTTTCTTCACTGTTTACCAAGAGGCTCCGAGGTTTCAAATGAAGTATTTTTGGGTAAACAAAGTAAAGTTTTTCAACAAGCACTTAATAGAATTTATGTACAAAAAAGTATCTTATTGTATTGTTTCGAAAAATTAAGGTAAAGTTTTAGGACTATCACTATTTTGATTTAAATATAAAATAACTGAAGCTCTATCTTTTTCTTTTTTAAGTCCAGCAAATCCCATTTTATTTCCTTTAATCCAAGTGGATGGTTTAATTAGAAAGCCATTCATTTCCTCCCAAGTCCAATTTTTCTTATATTCAGTTAAAGATTTGGAGTATTTATAATCTGATATAGCTCCAACTGGTCTAAACATCACATTCCAAAGTTTGGGACCAATTTTATTTCCACCACCCTGTTTAATACTATGACATGCTGCACATTTTTTAAAAACTTTTTTACCATGCTCTACATCACCCATTGCTAACAAAGCCACAATGTCAACTTGGCTTTCAGAGCTCGTTTTAGATACCAATTTATCTGAGGTTTTTATTTCAACTTTGTAACCATCTATGTCAGGCTTATTTGTCTTAAAAATTATATCTGATATTTTTCCAACACCAAAAACTAGCAAAACCACTAATAAAATTGCAGTAATTATTTTGTTTATTTCGAATGAATCCATTTTAATTATAATTATTTGACGTATAACATAATAATTTGAAAATTACTTATTTTTTTTAAATCATTAATTTGCGTCTGTTAGACGCAGAATTAATTAAAACATTCAATGATGTCAAAAACAATTATTTTAATTCCCTCTAGATTATCCGCTTCAAGGTTACCAGGAAAACCGCTTCTAAAGATAAATGGTTTACCAATTATATGTCATGTTTTTAAAAAAGCTAAAAAAACTAATATTGGGAAAGTTGTAGTATGTGCTGAAGATAAAGAAATTGTAAACGAAGTTAAAAAAATTGGTGGTGAAGCAATTTTAACAAGCAGTCATCATAAGTCTGGAAGCGATCGAATCTTTGAAGGTTTTAAAAAATTAGAATTAAAAAATGTTGACTATATACTTAACTTACAAGGCGATGAACCAAATATAGATGAGAAGGATATAATTAATTTGAATAACTCAATTATGAATAACAACTCAGACCTTGGAACTTTAGCAACAAAAATTAAAAATGAGTCGATTTTGTCTAATGAAAATATCGTGAAAGTTATGTTGAAAGAAAAATTATCTGAGAGAAATTTTCCCCTTGCGACTAATTTCTATAGGAAAAATTTGTCTATTAAAAATGAAAATATATATCGTCATATTGGAATTTATATTTACAAGGTAAGTGTCTTAGAAAGATTTGTTAATTTAAATCAAACAAGCAACGAAATTAAACATAGATTAGAACAATTGCGAGCTTTGGATAATGGTATAAAAATTAATGTAGCTTTAGCCAAATCTAGTCCTATAGGCATAGATACCGAGGAAGATTATCTAGCGTTAAAAAAAATAATGGAATATAAGTCTTAAAATGAAAATACTTTATCAAGGTTCGCCGGGAGCTTATTCACATTTAGCAGCAAATGAGCTTTACCCAGATGCCGAAATAGTTGCATGTAAAACTTTTGATGAGTGTTTTAAAAGGGCCGAGGAGGATAAAAATTTAAAAATAATAATACCTGAGTCAAATAGAATTACAGGTAATATAGGAATTGAATATTTAATTTTTAAACATCGATTAAACGTGCATGCAGAACATTTTCACAGAATTGAGCATAATTTATTGGCATTGCCTGGGGCAAAGCTTAAAGATATAAAAAACATTTTTTCTCATGCCCAGGCGTTATCACAGTGTTCAGAATTTATAAAAAAAAATAATATATCTGAAAATGTAAGGGCAGATACAGCTGGATCAGCAGAGTTAATTTCTAAAAACCAAAATAAAAATGATGCAGCAATTGCTTCAAAACTCAGTGCCCAAATTTATAAATTAGATATTATTGCATCAAATATTGAAAATGAAAAAGGTAACGTTACTCGTTTCCTAATAATGGGAAAAAATATTTTGCAACCAGAATTTGGAAAAGGGAAATACATTACCTCTTTTTTATTTAAACTAAAGAGTAAGCCCGCTGCCCTTTATCAATCATTAGGAGGATTTGCAATTAATGGAGTAAATCTTACTAAATTACAAAGCTATCCAGAAAAAAATTCCTTTTCTTCATACTTTTTCCTTTGTGATTTAGATGGCCATATTGAGGACTCAAAAGTACAAAAATCTCTTGAAGAACTAGGATTGCATTGTGAAGATTTTCACGTTCTAGGTGTTTTTCCAGCTGATAAGTTTAGAGATAATTAATTTTTTTATATACTTTGTATTGTAGAATAGAAATCATTACTGTTATAATACTTTCGGAGGCTAGAGGTGAATGCTGCTTGAACCCGACCAGATCTTAACAGAAGCAATCGTAGAGACAGTTATTCAGGTTCTAGTCTCCTAATTTTTTATGAACAAAAATTCAAAAGTTTTATCTTTAAAATATAGACCGCAAAATTTTGCTGATTTAATTGGTCAAGACATAGTTTCAGACACAATAATCAATTCTATAAAATATAATAAAGTTCCTAATGCATATTTATTCACAGGCATAAGGGGGGTAGGAAAAACTACTATAGCAAGAATAATTGCAAAATCTTTAAACTGTGTAAATGATTTAAATAATATTTGTACAGATAAACTTTGTGATAATTGTAAAGCTATATCAGACTCTAACCACATTGATGTTTTAGAAATGGATGCTGCAAGCAAAACAGGCGTTGATGACGTAAGAGATTTAATAGAATTTTCGAGATATGGCCCAACAACAGCGAAATACAAAATATTTATTATTGATGAAGTTCATATGCTTAGTAAACAAGCATTTAACGCTTTGCTTAAAACTTTAGAGGAACCACCTCAATATCTAAAATTTATATTTGCGACAACAGAAATAAAAAAAATACCCATTACAGTCATATCAAGATGTCAAAGATTTGATTTAACAAGAGTTAAATTTTTAGAACTGTTCGAATACATTAAAAAAATTAAAAACCAAGAAAAAGGAAAAATTACTGACGATGCAATTAAGCTTATTGTAAAAATTTCCGAGGGTTCCGTAAGAGATGCGCTCTCACTTTTAGATAGGGCTCTTTTAAGTTTAGAAGAAGGTGAAGAGTTTGACCTAAACAAAGCGCAAAATATTTTTGGATATTTTGATAAATCGCAACTAATAAATCTTTTTCAGCTTATATTTCATGGTAAAGAGAAAGAAGTTTTAAAACATTATAGGTTAATTTATGATCAAGGAATAGAGCCAAAAATATTTTTAAACGATTTTTTAGAAATATTATACTATTTTAAAAATATAAACTCTTTGACAATTGATGGAAATAATTTTTCACTTAACGATGAAGAGCATAAATTGATAAAAAAATTATCTAATGAAGTGGAGCCAAACACTTTTTTATTATTTTGGCAATTTGCAATAAAAACTTTAGGTGAGCTAGACCTTGTTAATAATCAAAATTTATCTATTGAAATGTTTTTAATTAGATTAATTCATTTAAAAAAAATTAAAAATGACAATACAAATATTGAGGGCATAAAAAATAAGCTTGAGGAAAAAAAAATTGTTTTAGATGGAAAACCAAAAATAGATAATAACGATTTATTTGATTTAAAAAATAAAACTATAGGTCAAATAAAAAATATTACTCAAGAAAAAAAATTGGACGAGGAGATTTCAAAGAATAATGATGTAAAGAAGCTTTCAGTTAAGTCGTTTAGCGACCTATTACAAACATGTATTCTTAAGAAAGAGGTAAAATTAAAATATGAATTAGAGAAAAATGTAAATCTTGTAAGTTTTGACAATAAAAGAATAGAAATTTCCTTCAATGAAAAATTAGATAAAGAATTTATAAAAATATTATCGTCAAAATTATATGAATGGACTAACGAAAGATGGATAATTACTCTATCCAAAGAAAAAGGAAGCCCATCAATTAAAGAAAATTTACTTCAGGATAAAAAAAATTTATTTGAAAAAAAAAAAGATAGCTCTATCTATAAGAAAATTTTGGAAAATTTTCCAGATGCAGAAATGACTGAGGTGAAAATTTTAAAAGAGGAAAACAATGAATGATTTATCAAAAATTCTATCACAAGCAAAAGAGCTTGAGATGAAAATGAAGGAAAGCCAAGAAAAAATTAAAAACATTACTGTTGAGGGTGTATCTGGATCAAATTCAGTCAAAGTAATTTTAAATGGTGATGGAGAGATAACTAAAATTGATATTTCTCCCGAAACTTTAAAAGAAGAAAAAACAATTCTGGAGGATTTAATAATGGCAGCTCACAATAATGCAAAAATAAAGCTAAAATTAAAAACCTCTGAAGAAATATCTAAAGCGACAGGAGGCTTGAGTATACCAGGTCTTAAATTTCCACTTTAAAATATGCAAAGTATTAATGAAATAGAGGAATTAGTAAAACTAATATCTAAGTTACCAGGTTTAGGACCTAAATCTGCTAAAAGAATAGTTTTAAAATTAATAAATAATAGAGAGGAAATATTAAAACCAACTGCTAATGCTTTAGCAAAAGTATTTAAACATGTTTCTAGATGTCAATCTTGTGGAGCATTAAAGTCTAATTTAGATGGATGTAAAAATTGTGAGAACACTAATGAAAAATTTAATAAAATATGTGTGGTAGAGTCAATAGGAGACCAATGGTCAATTGAAAACTCAAACATATTTAAAGGATATTTTCATATACTGGGAGGAACAGTTTCATCAGTTGGAACTAGAAAAGAAGATTTATTAATTAATTCTTTGGTTGAGAGAGTAAAAAAAGATAAAATAGAGGAAGTTATCATTGCAACTAGTGCAACTGTGGAAGGAATGACAACTGCTTATTATATAAAAGATAGTTTAAAAGGTATAAATGTTAAGGTATCAAAACTAGCTCAAGGTTTGCCTGTTGGTGGTGAAATTGAGAATTTAGATGATGGAACATTATTTTCTGCTTTTAAAAATAGGAATGGTGTTAGCAATAAAGCAGATTAATTTTTTTTAAGAAGCCTATTTAGATGAAGGATTGGCTCTGTATAACCAGATGGTTGTAATCTTCCGTGAAAAACTAAATCACAAGCCGCTTTAAATGCTATGGATCGGTCAAAGTTACCTGACATTGCTTGATATGGAGCCTGTCCTTTCATACTTGGGTCTTTTAAATTTTGGTTATCAACAACCTTTGCCATTTTTTTCATAATTTCTAACACCTGTTTTTTACTGCAAATCCCATGATATAACCAATTAGCAATATGTTGACTACTAATTCTACAAGTTGCTCTGTCTTCCATTAGACCAATACCATTAATATCAGGAACTTTGGAGCAGCCAACTGATTGATCAACCCATCTTACAACATATCCTAAAATTCCTTGTGCATTATTTCTTAATTCTTTTGTAATATCGTCTACTGACCAGTTTGTTCTATCATCTACTGGAATAGTTAAAAGATCTGAGAGTTTTGCAATTTTTCTTTTTGATATTTTTTTTTGTTTTTTAAAAACATCAATCTCATGGTAATGAAGAGCATGCAAAGCTGCAGCCGTTGGTGAAGGTACCCATGCACAATTTGCTCCTGATTGAGGATGTATAATTTTTTGTTTCATCATGTCTTTCATTAAATCAGGCATTGCCCACATCCCTTTTCCAATTTGAGCTTTACCTGAGAACCCACATGCAAGACCAATATCAACATTTCTATTTTCGTATGCTGATATCCATGTAGAAGATTTCATATTTCCTTTGAAAACCATAGGACCAGCTTCCATTGAAGTATGGATTTCGTCTCCTGTTCTATCTAAAAAACCTGTATTTATAAAAAAAACCCTATTTTTTAAAACTCTAATACACTCTTTTAGATTTACAGACGTCCTTCTTTCCTCGTCCATAATCCCACAAAGTATTTGATTTTTTTTTAATTTTAAAACTTTTTCTACACTTTCAAAAATTAAATTCGTAAAAGAGCATTCTTCAGGTCCATGCATTTTTGGCTTAACTATATAAATAGATTTTTCTCTTGAATTACCTTTTAATTTAAAATCATGCATGCATGCAAGAGATGTTATAAAAGCATCCAGTATACCTTCTGGACATTCAGAACCATCTTTTAAGAGTATTGCAGGAGTAGTCATTAAATGACCTACATTTCTATTTAATAACAAAGATCTTCCATGTAGCTTTATCTTTTTGCCCTTTGTAGAAATATAATTTCGATCAGGATTTAGTTTTCTCAAAACTTTTTTACCATTTTTTGTGAATTCTGAGTTAAGGTTCAACTTCATTAATCCTAACCAGTTTCTATAACCAAGAATTTTATCTTCAGCATCGACAGCGGCTACACTGTCCTCATGATCACATATAGTTGAGATAGCAGACTCTAAAATAATATCGTGTATTTTTAAAATATCTTGATTTCCCTCAGGGTTATTAATTTCCATATCTCCAGATTGATCAAATAAAATATCAATATGAAGATTATTATTAATGAAAAGAAGTGAAGATAATTTATTTGATTTTTTATTATAACCAATAAATTGTTTGGGATTTTTAAGATTTAAATTTAGTTTATTATTTTTTACTTCAGGAATTTTAGATAAATCTTTCCAACTTTTATCTTTTAGAGGTATATATTTATCTAGTAAATCACGTGCATAAGTAATTACTTTTTTTCCTCTTATAGGATTATATGTTTGCCCTTTTAGAGCACCGTGGGTTTCAGGAATTATGTCCGTTCCATACAGACTATCATATAAACTCACCCATCTGGCATTTGCGGCATTCAATAAAAATCTTGCATTAGAAACAGGACAAACTAATTGTGGACCGCATATACTTGATATTTCTTTATCAACATTTTTGGTACCAATTTTAAAGTTAGATCCAGTTTTATTTAAATAGCCAATTTTTTTTAGAAATTCAGTGTATTTTTTTAATTTAAATCGATCACCTTTTCTATCTTTATGCCATCTATCAATCGTTTTTTGTAATCTCTCTCTTTTTTCCAATAATTTCTTATTTACTAATGAGAGCTCGTGTGCATATTTATTAAAACCATTCCAAAACTCTTGCTTATTGATTTTTGTCCCTGGTAATAGTTCCTTATTTATAAAATTATACAATTTTTCTGATACAGAAAGATTTTTAATTTTTAAATATTTTTCATTCATTAGTTAAATTTACTGTTTTAAATTTAGCAAGTTAATATAACTTTTTGCCGCCAAATCAGTCAATTTATTATTATTTTATAAAATTTTACCATTTTATTGCCCTTTTTTAATTTATAAGCATTATTATAATCAATATGAGAAATTATTTAAATTTTGAGGATGAAATAAAAAACTTAGAAAGTGAGATTGAAAAGTTAAAGGATCCATACAACAATGAGGGACTTTCAGAGGTCGACACAGGCAAAATTTCTAAAATTCAGAATGAAATAGACCAAAAATTAAAAGAAGTGTATTCAAACCTTAATCCATGGCAAACAACTTTGGTTGCAAGGCATGAAGATAGACCCAAATCCAAATTTTTTATAGAAAATTTATTTGAGGAATTTTTACCTTTGTCTGGAGATAGATTTTATGGTGAAGACAAGTCTGTATTAGCTGGATTTGCAAAATTTAAAGGTAATTCTGTTTTAGTAATTGGTCAAGAAAAAGGGGATGATCTAGATTCAAGAATAAAAAGAAATTTTGGGATGATGAGACCTGAGGGTTATAGAAAAACTATAAGATTAATGAAACTAGCTGATAAATTTAATATACCTATTATTTTTTTTATAGATACGCCCGGTGCTTATCCAGGAGTTGGTGCAGAGGAGAGGGGTCAAGCTGAAGCTATAGCAAAAACTATAGAATGTAGTATGGACTTAGGCGTGCCAACTATTTCTATTATAATTGGTGAAGGTGGATCAGGTGGCGCTGTAGCCTTAGCATCATCAAGTAAAGTTCTTATGTTATCTAATGCAATATATTCTGTGATTTCTCCAGAAGGATGCGCTACTATACTTTGGAGAGATGCATCGAAAACTTTAGAGGCAGCAAAGGCCATGAAACTTTCCGCTAAAGATTTATTTAATCTTAAAGTCATAGATGAAATTATTGATGAGCCAGCTGGTGGTGCTCATAGAGATAAAGAACTCACATTGGAGAAAATTAAAAGTGCAATCGAAAAAAACTTAAATTCTCTTAAAAATTTAAATAAAGATGAAATTATTAATCATAGAAAAAATAAATTTTTATCTATCGGAAGAGGTCATGGGTTTTCTAATCAGTCAGTTGAAGATACTACTTTAAGTATGAAAATAACTTTTATAGATAATTTAAAAAATAAAATTCTTTTATTTAAAAAAGAGTTATCTATATTTATTGCAGCAATTATGTTTTTATCTTTTCTTTATTTAATTTTATAAAGCACCACAACAAAATTTATATTTCTTTCCTGAACCACAAAAACATGGTTCATTTCTACTCATTTTTTTTCCAATATACTTCGGATCTATTTTTGCTGGTTTTATTTCTTCATTCTTTTTTTCTATAATAGTCAAATTTATTAATATAGTAATTAAATCTGTTTTTAGTTTATTTAATAAGTTTTCAAATAGATTAAATGCTTCTTTTTTATATTCAATTAATGGATCTCTTTGACCATAGGATCTAAGCCCAATTACTTGCCTTAGTTGTTCTAAATATTGAATATGAGATTTCCAATTTAGATCAATAGTTTGAAGAAAAATCCTTTTTTCAAATTCTTTAGCCTGATCTTCTGAAAGATGTTTGATTCTCTCGTTTCTTTTTTCCACAAATTTTTCTCTGATTTTTTTTTCAAAATCCTCGTTTTTTAATTGAATTAAACTTTGAACTTCATCCTCAGTAAAACTTTTTCCAAGTAAAGATCTTAAATTATTATTGTAATCGCTATTTTTCGAATTGCTTATATCTTTACTCTTTAATTGAGCTAATTTTTCAATAATTTCTGATAAAAAGCTATTAGAGTAATCAAATATTTTTTCACTTTTAATAACTTCATTTCTTTGGGTAAAAATTACATGTCTTTGATCGTTTAAAACATTATCAAACTTAAGTAATGTTTTTCTAATATCAAAGTTTCTAGACTCTACTTTCTGTTGAGCACGCTCAAGAGCTTTATTTATCCATGGGTGTTCAATACTTTCTCCATCTTTTAAACCCAGTTTTTCTAAAATATTATTCATTGATTCAGACCCAAATATTCTCATTAAGTCATCCTCTAAGCTCACAAAAAAAATAGAATTTCCCTCATCCCCTTGGCGTCCTGATCTTCCTCTTGCTTGATTATCTACTCTCCTAGATTCCATTCTTTCGGTTCCAATTACAAATAAACCTCCCAAAGATTTAATTTCATCTTTATCGTTATTTTTACCTTGTTTTCCCCCTAATTTAATATCTACACCTCTGCCAGATATACTTGTTGTAATTATTATTGAATTTTTTGTTCCTGCATTTGCAATTATTTCAGCTTCTTTCTCATGATTTTTTGCATTTAAAACAATGTGTTCGATATTATTTTTTTTTAACAAATTTGAGTAATGCTCTGATTTATTAATACTCGCTGTAAAAACTAGCAGTGGTTGGCCTTTATCATTGCAATCCTTAATTTTATTTATAATCGCAGTATCTTTTTCTTTTAGTGTTCTAAAAATTATATCATTCCAATCTTTTCTAATCATTTTTTGGTTAGTTGGTATACTGATGACATTTAAATTATATATTTCAAAAAATTCTTCTGACTCAGTTAAGGCAGTTCCAGTACATCCAGAAATTTTGGAATAGAGTTTAAAATAATTTTGATAAGTAATTGATGCTAAAGTTTGGTTCTCAACTTGTACATCTATTCTTTCTTTTGCTTCAAGCGCCTGATGTAAGCCATCACCATATCTTCTTCCTTCAAGAATTCTTCCAGTGAGTTCATCAATAATTTTTAAAGTTCCATCTTTAACAATATAATCTCTTCCTTTTTCAAATAAATGATTTGCTCTTAAAGCTTGATTTACATGGTGAACTAAATTCAAATTTTCTGGATCATAGAAATTATTATTTTTTAATACACCAGCATTAATTAAAATATTTTCTACGTTGTCTATTCCTTTATTTGTTAATAAGATATTTTTATCTTTTTCATCAATTTCATAATCTTCTAACTTTAATTTTTTAACAAGTTTATCAATTGAAAGATATTTGTCAGTCTTATCTTCAGCAGCGCCAGAAATAACAAGTGGTGTTCTGGCTTCATCAATTAAACACGAATCAATTTCATCAACTATAGAAAAAAAATGTTCTCTTTGAACTATTTGATCACCTTTAATTGACATGTTGTCTCTAAGATAATCAAAACCTAATTCACTATTAGTCGCATAAGTTATATCGCAACTGTAATTTTTTTTTCTCGTAAAATCATCTTGTCCGTTATTAATGAAGCCAGATGATAAACCAAGAAAATTATAAATTTTACTCATTTCCTCGCAATCTCTTTTAGCTAGATAATCATTAACTGTAACTATATGAACGCCCTTTTCTAATAATGCGTTTAAATACGCTGCTAGAACAATGGTTAATGTTTTACCTTCGCCAGTTTTCATTTCAGCGATTTTTCCCTCATGTAAAACTACACCCCCAATAATTTGAACATCAAAGTGTCTTTCCCCCCTCGTTCTTTTAGAGGCCTCTCTGGTTAAGGCAAATGCTTCAGGTAAAATAGAATCTAAACTTTTTCCATTTTTTAATTTAGTTTTTAATTCTTCAGTTTTTTTTGGAAAATCTAAATCTTCTAGTTTTATTGCTTCTTCTTCTAATTTATTGACTTTTTCAACAATTTTTTGAATTCTATCAAGTTCTCTTTTGTTACCTGATTTAAAAAATTTTGATATAAAATTAACAGGATTTAGCATCTAATTTTTTTGATATATAAATTTAATATATTAAATATATAGGTATTAAATAACTTATTTAAATAGTATGGCAATAAACTTTGGAAATATTTTTACGTCACACAGCAAGTCAAAATTAGGCGACTTTCAAGACCTGGATCATCTTGATGGGGTTGCAATCTCTACCATCTCTGCAAATTTGTATAATAATCAGAGGGATGACCTAGTAATGTTTTATTTTAGAAAAGGGGCTGAGTATGCATCTGTATACACTCAATCTAAAATTATTTCTGAGAATATAAAATGGAATTTAAATATAAAAAATAAAAAAATTAATGCACTATTAATTAATACTAGAAATGCAAATGCTTTTACTGGAAAAAAAGGTTATCAGGCCTTAAAAGATATTGCAGAAGAATTGTCAATAAGACTCTCTGAAAAACAAAAAAAAGATGAAGAAAATCCAGAGAAAGTCAGACCAGATAGAATAATTTTTGGCAGCACAGGAACGATCGGTGAAAAGTTTCCAGTAGATAAAATAAAAAAAAATATTTCTGAATTAGTAGAAAAAATTAAATATACACAGAATAAATATGTTTGGACTAAAGCTGCATTAGGAATAATGACAACAGACCTTGTGCCAAAACTTGCAATGGAAGAATGTAAAATTGGCAACACAACAGTAAAAATTTATGGCATCGCAAAAGGTTCTGGTATGATTTTCCCCAATATGGCTACAACATTAGGATTTATATTTACAGATGCAAATATTTCAGCAAGCATATTGCAAAAATTATTAAAAAAAAACATAGAGACTACATTTAATGCAATATCATGTGATGGAGATACTAGCACAAATGATATGGTTTCAATTTTTTCTACTGGAGCTGCTAAAAACTCAAAAATTAAAAATATTAACGATCCTAAATTGGAGGAATTTGATCTTGCCTTACACTCAACTCTTTTAAATTTAGCAAAAAGAGTTGCTGCCGATGGCGAAGGAGCATCAAAGTTTATAACTGTTCAGGTTAATAATGCTAAAACTCAAGAGGACGCTAAAAAGGTTGCCTTCTCAATAGCGAATTCTCCTTTAGTAAAAACTGCTGTAGCTGGTGAGGATTGTAATTA
>CETM01042259.1_pt1 | contig 24799 bp, 11 predicted proteins | sample 361451 | NCBI WGS metagenome assembly CETM01 (sample SAMEA2622690, study PRJEB7988) | marine metagenome | isolation source: saline water (ENVO:00002010), including
CGGGCGACTGAGAATGATCTCGAGCAGGAAGCCCGCCGAGACCGCCAGAATCATCGCGCCGATGATCATTTCCATCATGCGGAAGCCGAAACGCTGCATCACCAGCACCGCATAGGTGATGGCGCCGGTCAGCAGCGCCCCTTCCAGCATGCTGAGCCCGAACAGCAGATTGAAGGCCAGCGCCGCCCCCAGGAATTCGGCCAGATCGGTGGCGATGGCGACGATCTCCGCCTGCACCCAGAAGGCCCACACCACCGGACGCGGGAAGCGTTCACGGATGACCTCGGCCAGATTCTTGCCGGTCGCCAGCCCCAGCCGCGCGGACAGGGTCTGGATCAGCATCGCCATCAGGTTGGCCCACAGCACCACCCACAGCAGGGTGTAGCCATAGCGGGAGCCGGCCTCGATGTTGGTCGCGAAGTTGCCCGGGTCGATATAGGCGACGGCGGCGATCATCGCCGGGCCGAGGAATGGCAAGGCGCGGCGCAGGCGGCCAGCAAGACGGACAGGGGAAGCTGTGTGCGCACCACCGGCAGCAGAGGCGTCGCCTTCGCTGCCCAGTGACATGCTTGCGGCATGACGTACGGATTTATCGGACATGACATTCAGCATGGGGGGAAAACCTGCCAGATCAATGACCCGCGAACAGATAAAGAAATATGCGGGAGGCTATGTGATCAGCATACACGCCAAATGCCATTGATTCTCATTAAAAATAAACGTGGTGCCCGATAGGCTCCTTCAATCACCCCCGTGGCGGACGCCTATTTGCCACTGTCTTTGCCTTCCCCCTTTTCCAGTTTCTTCTTGAGGCCCTTTTCCAGCTCCTCTTCCCTCCCCTTTGCAGCATCACTTCCAGCACCTCTGCGCGCGGCTAGCGACAATTGACCAGCAACTGGCGCAGGCGCAGCGGCTTGACCGGCTTGAGCAGAAAACCGAAACCGAGTGCACGCGCCCGGGCCTTGAGCGGCGCCGAGTGGTCCGCGCTGATCACCACCACCGGCAAGCCCGGCCAGCGTTGTTGCAGGCGTTGCGCCTGCTTGAGGCCATCGGGCTGCCCTTCGCCCAGCTGATGATCGACTATCAAGACCTGCGGCGCGGTCACGGCCTGCTGCAACAGCACCTCGGCATCATCGGCGCAGTAAACACTCGCGCCCCAGCCCCCGAGCAATGACTGCATGCCGGCACACACCTCCCGATCATCCTCGACCACCCAGATAACGGTATCGAGCAGCGGCTGCGCGAGCGGTGACGCGCAAGGCGGGCCGGGAGAAGAGGCGTCAGCCGCCGAGCCCACCACACTGGCAGGCTGACGAATCGGCACGCGGACCGCGAAGGCGGCACCGCGCCCCGGCGTGCTGGTCAACGACAGGGGGTGCTCCAGCAGGCCGGTGATGCGCTTGACGATCGCCAGCCCCAGCCCGAGGCCGCGCTGCTCGTTGTCCTGGCGCGGCGCCAGGCGTCGGAATTCCTGGAAGACCACCTCGCGCTGATGCTCGGCGATGCCGGGGCCGTTGTCGGCCACGGTGATCTCCAGCCAGTCACCGCGACGCCGACACCCCAGCAGCACCCGCCCGCGCATCGAGCCATCCGGCACATGGCGCAGCGCATTGCTCAGGAAGTTGCGCACCACTCGCGCCAGCAATTGCAGGTCCGACTCGATACTCAGATGGCTGGCCACGTAATGCAGCTCGAGCCCACGGGCAGCGCCCAGCTGACGATATTCCTCGGCGAGCACATCCAGAAGCTCACGCACCGGGAAGACGGCGACATCCGCCGTCAGCACGCCGGCATCCAGCCGCGAGATATCGACCAGCGTGCCCAGCAGACGCTCGACATCTGCCAGCGAGCGCCCCAGCCGCGCCACCAGCTCGCCGGGCGTGGAGATGCCCTGCGAAGCGTCGCCCGGCATGATGTCAGAAATGGCATCACCCGGCAGGGAAGCATCCAGCGCCAGTTGCTCTTCCAGGGCGCTGGCGAACAGCCGAGCGGCATTCAGGGGTTGCAGCAGGTCATGGCTGATGGCGGCGAGAAAGCGGGTCTTGGAGTGATTGGCCGCCTCGGCGGCGGCCTTGGCGGCGGTGAGGCGTCGATTGAGTGCCCCCAGCTCATCGAGGGTGCGATGCAGGGCATCGGTGCGCTCGCGCACCTGGTCCGCCAGCAGCACCGCATGCTCGAAGGCGGCGTAGGGCGCGCTCGGTGAAGGACTGCTGGATTCGACCCGCTCGATCAGGGCGGCGTTGATCTTCTCCAGCTGGCGATTGCGCGCCTTGAGGGCGGCGAGTTCGGCGCTCAAGGTGTCCGTCTGAGTCAGAGCGTCCGGCTCGCTCAGAAAGCCCTGTTCGGTCAGCGGCGTATCAGGCGACATCCTGTCCTCCCGTGCCGTCGGCAACCGAGCGGCGCTGGCCGATCACCACGCCGGTGAAGGTCTGGTTGATGTGCATGCCGTGGTGCTGCTCACCGTAGGTATTGAAGCCGATCACCCGGTGCCGCCTGAGCATGCGCGAGGCCTCATCCTCCAGCGCCAGCGCCTCGATCTCCATGCGCCGCAGGAAGCAGTCGCAGCCGATGGTCAGCGCGGGCGGCCCCAGGCGCGCCTCCACCTCGGCCAGGCGCTGCTCGAGCTGCTCGAGAATCGGCGTGGCCTGCATGGCGGTGAGCACGATGCCGGTCTCCACCGCGCAGTAGAAACTCAGGCTGGCATCGTCATTCACGCGCTGGATGGAGCGCACGTAATGCGCCTCGCCGATGCGCACCCCCAGCGGACAACGCGCGAAGACCGCCTCCTCCAGCGCCTCGGGCGCGACGCCGGCCAGCCTGGCGTACTCCTCGGCGGCGGGTTCGGCATTCAGCTCCAGCACGCGGCGCGAATCACGGTCCACCGCCGTCACCACCAGCTTGTCGGCCAGCGGCGTGAGGTGATGGGTGCTGATGACCTCGAACGGCAGCCGCGTATTGACCACCACCACGACCGCCGCCTGATCATGGAAGACACCATCGGCGTAGACATAGGTGTGCGACAGGCGATTGTCATCCCCGGCGGAGCCACCGAAGGCGGGAATGCTGCCTAACGCCGCATCCAGCGTCGCCAGCACCTGCTCCTCGCTGCTCGAGAGCCCGTCGAGCAGCGTCAGCGCGAAGCTGTTGCCCATCACCGGCGCCACGGCCTGCTCGCGACAACGCGCCAGCAGCTCGTCACTCAGCGCCTGGGCACGCGGAAGATCGAAACCGCTCAGATCATCGATCAGCACCTGCGCCAGCGCGAAGTCACTGCGCGCAAGGCCGATGGCGGTGATGGAGCCGCGCGCATAGCCCGCGGGTGTGATCTCGCCGGCGGTGGTGCAGCCGCTCACCGGCACCTCGCCGAAGGTGGCGGCCAGCGCCTGGCCCAATGCCGCCAGAGGATAATCCGCCGAGCAGAAGAACAGCACTCCGCCGAGCCGCTCACGACTTCCCAGCGCCAGATCAAGCATTCGGGCAAGCTCGGCCACCGCCGCCTGCGGGTCCTTGAGCTGACTGGCCGCCGTGGCCAGCGCCACGGCATGCATCTCGCTCTGTGGCTGCGCCCTTTCCTTCACGCGACTACTGACGTCCGTCATGTCCCCTCCTCCCGTCGAGCGCGGCGGAGCCGGAGATGACGATCATCCGTCGGTGTCCGGCCTAGAGCACCAGCCCGCTGGCTCTCACCACGCGTCGTTCAATGGCGCCTTCCAGCGTCTCGCGGCGGGTTCCCGCCAGCGTGACCCGTGACTTGGCCCGCGTGATGCCGGTGTAGACCAGCTCGCGGGTCAGAATCGGATTGGCGCCCTCAGGCAACACGAATAACACATGGCGGAACTCGGAACCCTGCGACTTGTGGACCGTCATCGCGAAGACCGTCTCCACCGCCTCGAGGCGTGACGGCAATACCGCGCGTACGCCACGGTGGAAGCGCTGGATGTCGGTGTCCTGCCCATCACGCTCGGTGTCTGGCGTCGCCTCCTCCTCGACCGGGAAGAACACGCGCAGACGCCCCCCGGCGGCGGGGTCCGGCAGGGTGATGCCGACATCGCCGTTGTAGAGCCCCAGCGCGCGGTCGTTGCGCGTCACCATCACCGGGCGACCGGCGTACCAGCCGCGCTCGTCGGCGATCAGGCCGCGCCGCATCAGCACCCGCGCCACACGCTGGTTGAGGCCATCGACGCCGTAGGGGCCACGGCGCAGCGCGCACAGCAGCTGGAACTCGAGCAGCAGGTCGATCACCTCACGCGCCGGGCGCCGCTCACGCACGGCCTCCAGCGCCGGGCGGTAGCCGTTGACCACCAGCTTCTCGAGATCGCGGTCCTCCGGGCCACTGAGCTTGAGCCAGGCGATGTCGCGATAACCGGCCTTCCAGACATCGCGCAGCGCCTGACGATCCCCGGCGTTGCTGGCGCGTGCCAGCGCGCCGATGCCACTGTCGGCAGAGAAGCGATAGCTCTTCTGCAGCACCACCACGTGATCGGCGAGTCGGCCGCGTGTCGCTGATGTTTCCTCCAAGTCCTGGCCATCAGGCGCGGCGATGGCCTGTTCCAGCGTTTCGCCGGTCAGGCGGCTCAAGTCGGCACACAATGCCGGTGAGTAGCGCGGCGGCAGCGCATGCTCGCAGAGATCGCCCAGCACGGCGCCGGCTTCCACCGAGGCCAGCTGGTCCTTGTCGCCAAGCAGAATCAGGCGGGCGTGGGCGGGCAGCGCGCCGAGCAGTGCGGCCATCAGGTCGAGATCGACCATCGAGGCCTCATCCACCACCAGCAGATCCAGCGCCAGCGGGTTGCCGGCGTGATGGCGGAAGTGACGCGAATCCGGCCGTGCGCCCAGCAGGCGGTGCACGGTGCTTGCCTCGCGCGAGATGGCGGCGCGTACCACGTCTGGCACCTCGAGCTTCGCCACCGCCCCCCGGATCGACTCCGACAGCCGCGCCGCCGCCTTGCCGGTCGGGGCGACCAGGCGGATATCCAGCGCCCGCCGCTCGTGCGATTGGGCTGTCTCTTCGCTCTCCAGCTCGCCCTCTGCACCGTCAGCGCCACCCGCCAGCGCCTGAGCCTGCAACAGCGCCAACAGGCGCGTGACGGTGGTGGTCTTGCCGGTGCCGGGGCCGCCGGAGATCACCGTCAGGCGCTGACGCAACGCCAGGGCACAGGCCAGCTTCTGCCAGTCCGGCTCGCCGTGCGGGTCCGGCTGATTGCTGGCGAACAGCTCGCGCAGACGCTCGCCCAGCGCATCACTGACCCGTGTCTCGCCCTCCTCGCTTGGCCCCATCCGCGCACGCAGCCCCGCCGCGACTTCACGCTCGGCCTGCCAGTAACGGCGCAGATAGAGACGCTCGCCCACCAGCACCAGCGGGCGCAGCGGCAGATGGCCTGCCGGGGAATCGGCCTGCGCAAGCACGCTGACCAGCCGTGATGCCGCCAGTTGCTCGGCCCAGCGCCCGGCATCGAGATCCGCCAGGAAGGCCTCCGGCAGGGCCACGCTGACCTCGGCCAGATGCGCCTCGGACTGCTCCAGCGGCGGCAGCGACAGGGTCGCGCGTGGCTCGGCCAGTGCCCGCGACAGTGACAGGCACACATGCCCGCGTCCCAGCTGGTGGCTGGCCAACGCGGCCGCCAGCAGCACGCTGGCCGGGGCTTCCGGCACATGGCGCGCCATGAAGCGCACCAGATGGGCATCGACGCGCCTAAGCCAGCCCAGCTCCACCCACAGGCCGAGCGTGGCGAGCAGGGTGTCGGCAGTCGGGGCGTCAGGGGCAGCGCTGAGCTGCTGCGTTGGCACAGACATGGTGTCAGACATCGAAGTCCCCCTGCTGGCCGCTTTGGGTGAGTGGCGAGGTGTCGGTGGTGTTGAGGAGCAGGCTATCCAATGCGGAGCTGTCGCCGCCCAGCCAGAGATCCAGCGCCTCGATCAACGCCTGTGATGGCCGGCGCTGGAAGACGCCGGGCGTCGCTGTCCCTTCAAGGGGCCGGCCGGGCGTCGCTTCAGTCTCATCCACCGCAAGCGCGGGTGAGCCACCGCCGGCATCCAGGCCACGCAGGAAGACATACAGCACCCCGCCCATGCAGCGCTCGTAATCGTAGTCGTCGCCGAGGCGCGCCTTGAGCAGACGATGCAGCGCGAGGGTGTAGAGCACGTATTGCAGGTCGTAGCGGTGCTCGACCATGGCGCGGGCCAGTGACTCGCCAAGATAATCCTCGGGGCGCTCGCCCAGATAGTTGGATTTCCAGTCCAGCACGTACCAGCGGCCACCGGACTGGAAGGTCAGATCGATGAAGCCCTTGAGCATGCCGTGCATGCGACGTGGCGCGAGCCTGGGCCGCGAGCGCGGCAACGGTTCCAGCGCGGTGACCACGGCATCCAGCGGCAGACTGCGTGCGTGCACGGCCGGCAGCCAGAATTCCAGCTCCGGCAGCCAGGCCTCCAGACGGTTGAGCAGGATAGGCTCGCCTTCGAAGCCCTGCAGCGGGCGGGTCAGCGCCTGCTCCAGCCAGTCGGTGAGGCGCGGCTGCCAGCTGGCATCGAAGCCACCGAAATGCAGCCGCGAGCCCACCAGCCGTTCAAGCTCGCCGCGATAGTCATCTGCACCGAGGCGATCGAGATCGACCGCCTCCAGCAGGCCATGCAGGAAGGTCCCCGGGCGCGGTCCGCGCGGGAAATCATGCAGATGGATCTCGCCCACCGTCATCGGCAGGCCACCGGCCAGCAGTGGGCCGGACTGCCCCGCCACCTCGCGGTCCGGGCGTGTCAGGCCCTGCTCGCCCTCTTCCAGCGCGATCTCGGTGGCGCCCTCGGGCACGCGGTCATCCGCGGCATCGGCGGTGTCTTCCAGCGCCGCCGTCACCTGACGGGCATCGGTGAGCAAGGCGGTGTAGGAGGCGATCCACCAGTCATCCTCGATGCCGCCCGCGAAGTGGCGCGCGCCATGGAAGTGCTGATCGCGCTCCGCCGGGGGCTGATATTCGTGGCCTACTGGTGCGGGCAGGCCGGAAACGCGCGCCAGGCCGGCAGACTGCTGATCACACCAGCCGTGCAGCGCGGCCTCGATGGCGCTGGCCTCGATATCCGGGGCATCACTCAGGCCAAGCAGGTAGCCGACGGCGGTGGACGGCAGGCTCAGCTGCTTGCTGAAACCGCCCTTGCCGATGGGCGCCAGCCCCAGCCAGCAGGCGAACTTGGGACGCGTCAGCGCCACGTAGAGCAGACGCACATCTTCCATCAGCCGTGCATGGTCGGCCGCCGCGATGGCCTCCCTGGAGGGCTTCTTGACCAGGATGCTGTCATCGAGAGCATCATCCTCCTGATCGACTCTGTGAGCAGGCACTTCCTCGTTATCGTCTTCCTCGTCAGCGCCTCCCTCGTCATCACCTTCCACGTCAGCCGAAGCCAGCCAGCGCTGCTTGAGGGTCAGCAGGCCGAAATTTTTGTCCGGCTCGGCCGCGCGGAAGCTGGCCATGAACGGCAGCAGCACGATGGGATACTCGAGCCCCTTGGACTTGTGGATGGTGACGACGCGCACCAGCCCCTCATCACTTTCCAGTCGCTGACTGAGGCTGTCGCTGTCCAGCGCTTCATGGCCAGATTCCAGCGCCTGATGCCACCAGCGCAGCAACGCCTGCTCGCCATCGAGGCGCTGGGCAGCATTCTGGGCCAGCTCGCCAAGGTGCAGCACATCCGTCAGGGCGCGCTCGCCCCCGGCGCGCGCCGCCAACCGTTCCCCGACCCGGAAGTCACGCATCACGCCGCGCAGCATCGGCAGCACGCCGCGCCGCTGCCAGTCGCGGTGATAGCCATCGAAGCGCTCGACCTCACGCTCCCAGGCCAGCTCATCCACCGCGAGGCGTTCGACCAGCGAGAGATCCTGGGCCAGCAGCCGCGTCGCCAGCGCCGCGCGCAGACGGCGGTCATCACGCGGATGGGCCACGGCCTCGAACAGCTGCAGCAGCTCGAAGGCCTCCGGCGTGTCGAATACCGAGCTCTTCTCGCTCAGATAGACGCTGCGGATGCCGCCTTCGGCCAGCGCGCCACGCACCGCCGCGGCCTCGCGGCCGTTGCGCACCAGCACGGCGATATCGCTGGCGGCCACGCCACGTGGCGTCGCATCGCCTTCGTCCATGAGCACCAGTCCCGGCTCGCCCGCCGCCAGACGCTGCTGTCCTTCCAGCAAGGCCTGGATCTGGGCGCGACAGGCACCACTCATGGCGCGGCGATGGTCATCGGCGCTCAGGCGCTCACCGCTGGCCCACCACAGGTTCAGCGCGCAGGCGGCCTCTTCGCGGCCATCCGGATGACGCAGTACCAGCCGGGTGCGCGTGCCCTGGGCCTCGACCGGCTGGAAGGGAATGTCCTCACTGCCGAAGGGCGCCTGATGCTGGGCGAACAGGGCATTCACCGCGGACACCATCGCGGCGCTGGAGCGGAAGTTGCGCGGCAGGGTGAAGCGCGAGCTGGTGACCTTGCGCGCCGCCAGATAGGTGTCGATATCGGCGCCGCGGAAGGCATAGATAGCCTGCTTGGGATCACCGATCATCAACAGCGTGCTGGGCGCCTCGCCAGCATTGCCATTGACGGCATCGTTGCCGATGGCATCGTCGTCGGACGGAGCATCGCCCGCCGTCTGCGGATAGATGCGCCGGAAGATGCGGTACTGGACCGGATCGGTGTCCTGAAATTCGTCGATCATCGCCACCGGCAGCTCCTGACGGATCTGGCGCGCCAGTCGCTGGCTGGCCTCGCCATTGAGCGACGGGTCCAGTGCGTGATCGAGATCATTGAGCAGGTCCGAGAATTCCCACAGCCCGAGGCGGCGCTTCTCGCAGATCAGGGCGCGGGCGACGCTGTCACGCGCGTGCACGGCGACCTGATCCAGCAGTACGACGTCCGGGGCGGGCACCTCGGCCAGCATGTCCAGCGCCGCGAAGAAGGGGTGGCGCGGCGTCTGGCAGTTCTTTTTGGTGCCCTTCTCGAGCTTGGCCTGACTCAGCCAGCACAGCTTCTTGCCGTCGAGCATGTCGGCGGCGAAGTCGTGCTCGCCGCTGGCCAGCCAAGCGGCCGTCGCCGCCAGGCGGGGCTCGAGCTCGGCCTCCTTGTAGCTGTTGCCGTTGAGCGCCTTGTTGGCGAAGGCCTCGCCCATCACCGCGCGGATGGCCGCCTCATCGAAGCTTTCCTCGACGGCGCGACGGGCGGCCTCCTGCTGCTGACGCCACTGTTCGGCATTGCCGAGCAGCTCGCTCAGGTCATGCGGGGCCTCAAGACATTCGCCGTCGCGGTACAGCGGGCGTGGCGTGCCATCCCGCAGCAGGCCGCGCAGCTCTTCTCCCAGCGCGTCGGGCCCGGCCCAGCGCCCACGGATCAAGGCCTGCCACTCACGGGCCAGCGGATAGAACTCGCAGCGCCAGTAATCCTCGACGCAGCGCGCCAGCAGCGACTGGCCATCCTGCAACAGCTCGGCGCCGAAGCGCCCGCCGGCATCGAAGGCATGCCGGCTGAGCATGCGCTGGCAGAAGCCGTGGATGGTGAAGATGGCGGCGTCATCCATCAGGCGCGCGGCCTGATCGAGGCGCCGTGCCGCGGCAGCCTTGAGGCGCGCTGCGTCCTCGGCAGGTGATGATGTCAGCAGCGGCGCGAGCAACTCGGCCAGCACCGGATCAGGACTGGCACGCTCCAGCAGCGCCTCACGCGCCTGCTTGAGGCGCGCTCGAATGCGGTCTCTAAGCTCCGCGGTGGCGGCTTCGGTGAAGGTCACCACCAGAATCTCTGGCGGCGTCAGCGGGCGCGGATAGCAGACGCCCGCGTCCTGGCCGGGCAAGGGCCCGAGCACCAGCCGCACGTAGAGCGCGGCGAGGGTGAAGGTCTTGCCGGTGCCGGCACTCGCCTCGATCAGATGCTGACCGAGCAGCGGCAGCGTCGGAATATCGAGGGCCTGGCCCTGCTGGCTCTGATCCATCTCGTCACACATTGCCGCTTCCTTGTCCTGAGCGATGCCACTCCTCACGCCACTCTCCACACCGCGCATGTCTTCCACTCCGGTATCGCTCATGACGTCGCCTTCCCGGTGGCAAGCTCCACCGCGCGTTCGCCGAGAATGCCCTGACGCACACCGATCATGCTCTCGATCAGTGGCTGATAGAGCTGCACGCTGTTGAGCACGCCGCCGGCCTGTGCAAAGGCCTCGAACTCCGGCCACAGCTCGCCCAGCGCGCCTTCCTGACGTCTGAGCGCCTGGGGGCCCTTGAAGATGTCTTCGCTGAAGCGGGTTTCCATGGCGCGCGTCAGGCTGTCGGCAAGCCAGGGCTTGTGAATGGCCCCGAGCGCCGTCTCAAGGTTTGCGCTGCCGTCAGCGGCCTGCGCCTTGAGCGCACCGAACAGGGCATTGCGATCCTCCTCGCCCACCACCTCCCAGAGGGTGGTCGCCAGTTCCAGCGCGGCCGCCAGCGGCGCCTGCCAGCCCTGGGCATACGCCTTGACGAGATGGCGCAGCGCGGCCTCGGCCTGCTCGATGCGCAGCGCGGGGAACAGCAGCCAGCGGTCCTCGAACACCGCCAACCATTGATAGCCTTCACGGCTTGCGCCCTGATCACCTGCCACTTCCCCGAGGCCGGGGCGCGCATTGGCCATCAGCCAGTCGAGGTAGCCGGCCAGCAGACGATGCGGCTTGCCGAGCTTCTTGTAGCGCCCTTCCTTGCCGAGCTTGAGGGTGCCGAAGTGGGTCGCCTCCAGCGTGGCCAGCAGGCGGCTTTCGCCCTCGGCGTCATCGCGCAGCTGCTGACGGCTGATCAAGCGCGTGGTGAGAGTCACGCGCAACATCTCGCCGCCCTCATCCTGCATGATCAGCGGTACCTCGAGGGTGCGCGGCGGCAGCGAGATGGCATCGCTGAGCTGGTCACGCCAGCTGGCCAACTGCTGGTCGAGACGCTTGAGGCGCGGTTCGATCAAGGCATCGGCAAAGCCCAGCGCCGGCAGCCGCCCTGCCCGGCGCAGACGTTCGGCGGCCAGCGGCAGTGACTGCCCGGCAAGCGCGGCGTCCAGCAGCTCGCGAGTCAGGGTGAAGTTCTCCAGCCCGTCGGGGGCGAAGGGTTCGTTGTCTTCATCCGGCACCTCGGCATCGCGGAAGCGCACGCCAACGCGGTCCAGCCCCAGCTGCCAGGGGCGACGCAGGAAGCGTGCCAGCGAATCGGCGCCGAGGCGCAGATGGGACTCCGGCGCCTGCTCCACCAGCTGCCTCAAGGCAGTCGCTGCCGCCGCTTGCACCTGACTGGCATTGCTTGGGTTTTCCTGAAGTGTTTCAGGCACTTGAGCCTGCCCCGCCGCGCGATACAGGCTCGACCAGCTGGCGTCATAGCTGAACAGATCGACGACCGCCGCCTGGGAGGCATGGAAATAGCGCCGCGAGAACGGCTGCAGCGGGTGTTCGGTGATCAGGCGCTCTCGCAGCGCCGCCTCCCGCGAACGCTTGGCGGAGTGCGGCTGCTCGGGCTCCCAGCCCAGCTCGATGTAGTCGAGCAGTTCACCGACCAGCACCGAGGGCGGCCGCTCGCCGTTGTCGCGCTGGTCACGCCCGACCCACGAGATCGACAGGCGATCCCGCGCCGCCAGCAGCGCCTCCAGGAACAGGTAGCGATCATCGTCGCGGCGTGAACGGTCGCCCGCCTGCGGGCGGCTGGCCATCAGGTCGAAATCCTGCGGCATGCGCACCCGCGGATAGTCGCCATCGTTCATGCCCAGCAGGTGCACTTCGCGGAAGGGAATCGCACGCATCGGCATCAGGGTGGCGAAGTTGACCCGCCCGGCGAGAAAGCGCTGGGCGAGACCGCCGCTGTCCAGCTCGCCGCGCAGCGCCTCGCGCACCACCTTGAGCGACAGGCAGCCCTCGAAACCGGCCTGCTGCCAGCCCTTGTCGAGGCGTGAGAGCGCCGCCTGCAGGCGCGCCAGAATGTCGAATTCCTCGGCGCTGTCCGGGCTGAGGCTCTCCTCCCACAGCCGCTGCAGCGTGGTGGCCCAGTCCGCTGGCGTGCGCGAGGTATCCAGCCAGCGCCGCCAGCGATCCAGGCTCTCGATCAGCTCGCCGACCTTGCCTGCCAGCTCGGCCTCGAGACCGGCCACTTCATCGAAGGGCACCACGCCGTCGAAGCTCAGGCCGTTCATGTCGACAAGGCCGTCCATCAAGTCGGCGCTCTGCTCATCGCCAACTCCCCCCTGCGCGGGGCGGCCGGCCGTCGGGGAGCCGGTGGCGTAGCCCAGCAGCATGCGCTCGAGCCCGAAGCGCCAGCTGTTCTCGTCGAGGGGCATGAAGCCGAGCTGCTCGCGGTGCTCGCCGGAGAGGCCCCAGCGCACGCCGCTGTCGGCCAGCCAGCGCCGCAGACGCTCGAGCTCGCCCTCCTCGATGGCGAAACGACGCCGGAAGGCGGCGACATCCAGCGCATCCAGCACCTCGCTGACGCCGAGGCGCCGCTCCGGAAGCTCCAGCAACATCAGCACCAGCCCGAGCAGCGGGTTGGCCTGACTGGCCACGCGGTCGGCGATGGTGAAGGGAATATGGCGCGGATTGCCCGGCGGCAACTGACCGAACACCGCCTCGATATAGGGGGCATATCGGTCGATGTCGGGCACCATCACCAGGATGTCGCGCGGCCGCAGCGGCTCGCCCTCACCACGTTTCTCGGCGTCATGGGCCCGCTCGAAGGCCGCCAGCAGGCGGTCGTGGAGGATCTCGACCTCGCGCAGCGCCGAGTGAGCGCTGACCAGACTGATGGAGTCGTCATCGGCCGCGAGCACCCGCGGACTGCCCTCGGCCAGCGCACGCTCGCCGGGGTGGACCAGCTCGAGTATCTCGTCCTGGATCTGCTGCAGCAGCGGTGCCTGCTCGGGTGGCGTGTCCTCGCTGATGCGCGGCACGAAGACGTCCAGCTCGAGATCGAAGCCGCTGTCGCGCCCCGACAGCGCACTCTCGAATTCATACAGGCTGACGATGAAGTCACGCCCCTGTGCGCCAAGCCCTGCCAGCAGCGGGTTGGCCTTGAGGTGCAACTCCTCCTCCGCCAGCCCGATCAGCGCCGGCGCCTCGGGGTGACGGGCACGCTGTTGCGCGAGGCGCTCGCTGTCCATGCGCTGGCTGTCTGCTCGCGAACTGCGCCGCACGGCTTCGCGGTCGGAGACGATATCGCCCCAGTAATGGCGGCAGGGATTGGTGATCATCAGATAGATGTCCATCACCCCGGACAGCGCATGCAGTGCATCCAGCGTCTGGCCCGGCAACGCCGAGATACCGAACACGAACAGGCGTGGCGGCAGTGGATGACGACGTGTCGAGGGCAGTGTCTCCAGCGCGCGCGCCGCCGCGACGAAGCGACCATGCAGGGCGGCGCGGTGATGCTGGCGGCTGCTGGATGGCGCATCGGCCAGCACCGCGCGCCACAGTGCCGGCTGCCACTGTTGGCTGTCCGGCAGGTTGTCGGGCAGCAGATTGGCCGGCAGCTCGCTTGCGGCCTGCTGACGCGCGAAGGCATCCCGGAAGTTGTCGTCTTCCAGCCCGCTCTCCCAACTGCGTACCCACTCGGGGCGATAGTTGAGGTACTGATCGAACAGGTCCGCCAGCTGGCAGGCCAGCTGCCACTGCTGACGCTCGGCCTCCGGGCCTTCGGGCAGCGCTGGCAAGGCGTCCTCACCGACCGCCTCGATCAACTGGCCACGCTCGTCGCGACACAGGTAATCCCTGAGCGGCGCATAGCATTCGGCCTGGGATTCATCGGCCAGCAGCCCCGGCAGCAGGCGCAGCAGACGCCAGGCAAGCGGGCCCTTGTCGAAGGGCGACAGCTCCGGAATCTCGTCGCCCAGCACGCCGCCCAATACCCCGCGATAGGCACGCCATACGAAGCTTGAGGGCAGTGGAAAATCCACCGAGGCGGCGATGCCATCGGCCTCGGCCAATGACAATCTCAGCCACTGGGCCATGCCGTTGGACTGGACGAGGAAGGTTTCCGGCACCAGCGGAGGCTGAGGCGCGGCCTTGATCACCTTGAGGGCCAGATCGCGCAGGTCCTCGAGGTGATTGGCGTGAAGAACGGTAAACATGCGGGCATCCTGCTGGGAGTGACAACCCGGCCATCGTGGCCGTGGCAAACCGCTGCGCGGAAGAGACAATGAATGGCTCTATCCTAGCGTCGCCGTGGCGCCGGCCCAAACGAAAAACGCGCACCACCCGGAGGGTGATGCGCGTTTTCAGGCAGAGGCAGGCCACAAGGGCCTGCCTCTCATCCTGCGATGCCGGATACGCAGATCAGACGATGCGCATCAGTTCGCGGCCACGCGGGCTGATCGCCAGCCACAGGCCGAGCACCACGCCCATCAGCGACAGCGCCGCCACGTACCAGGTGGGCGACAGCGGCGAGACGGTCATCATCAGCGAGACCAGAATCGGCGTGAAGCCACCGAAGATGGCGTAGGCGACATTGTAGGAGAACGACAGGCCAGTGAAGCGCACCGCCGGCGGGAAGCCGCGGATCGCGATGCTCGGCACCGCGCCGACGATGCCGACGCTGAAGCCGGTCAGGCAGTAGAGCGGCACCAGCAGGCTGGGGTCTGAGTGCATGGTGGCGAGGAAGACCCAGTAGGTGATGCCCAGCAAGGCGCTCCACAGCACCAGGGTGACGCCGGCGCCGATGCGATCGACCATGTAACCGGAGACGATGCAGCCGACGCACACCGCCACGATCGCCAGACTGTTGGCGGAGAAGGCCGCGGCGCGGCTCAGGCCTTCGAGGCCCGCGATCAGGCTCGGCGTCATCAGGATCACGACCACGATGGCAGCGGTCAGAATCCAGGTGACCGCCATCGCCACGGCAATCGCCGGACGCTGTTCCCGCAGGATCATCTTCAAGGGCAGCTCGGCGGCCAGCGCCTTCTTCTGCTGCATCTCGGCGAATACCGGCGTCTCGTGCAACCAGCGACGCAGATAGACCGAGAACAGCCCGAACACGCCACCGATGATGAACGGAATCCGCCAGGCGAAATCACTGACTTCTTGCGGGGTGTAGACACTGTTGATGGCGCTGGCCATCAGCGAGCCGAGCAGGATGCCACCCACCAGCCCCATCGAGAGCGTGCCGCAGGCCAGGCCATTGTGACGCGGTGCGACGTGCTCGCTGACGAACACCCAGGCACCCGGCACCTCACCGCCGACCGCCGCGCCCTGGAACAGACGCAGGATGATCAGCAGCAGCGGCGCCCACATGCCGATGACGGCATAGGTCGGCAGCATGCCCATCAGCAGGGTCGGCAGCGACATCATGAAGATGGACAGCGTGAACATCTTCTTGCGGCCCAGCGTATCGCCGAAGTGGGCCATGATGATGCCACCCAGCGGGCGCGCCAGATAACCGGCGGCAAAGATGCCGAAGGTCTGCACCTGACGCAGCCACTCGGGAATGTCGGGCGGGAAGAACAGCTGGCCGACGACGGTGGCGAAGAACACGAAGATGACGAAGTCATAGAACTCGAGGGCGCCGCCGAGAGCGGACAGACCGAGTACCTTGATGTCACCACGCTTGAGCGAATTTTCGTTGGGCAAATCGTGAGCAGCGGAGGCGGAGCCCGCTGCGGGGACGGAATCGTTCATGGATCTCTGTTTAGCGGGGGCTGGTGTCCAGCGATGGTCAAGGGTGATTCACGCGTCGCACATCTTGTCTTGGAGGCTTTCAGTCGGGGAGACATCATCTTGTCGGGAGACATCATCCAACCGAGAGACATCATCGATCACGGAGCGGAAGTCGTGCTGATGATGACTGAAAGCACCGGGGTTGCCCCGGAGGCGTGGCGATCATGCGGAATCCTGCCAGCGTACGACGCATCACTGTATTGCAAAAAACACAATACAGATCGATGCAATCATGCGTCTCATGTATCGCGTCCAGAGTAGCAAAGGCGACCTTGGCTGGGTAGCGTTCGCTCACTGTTTGGCAGGGGTCTTGCGGGAAATCACGCCGACCTTGCCAAGAGTTGGCATGAAAAACCCCGGCGCCTCGAGAAGGCGGACCGGGGTGGTGAACGTCATCCTGTGCAGTTCAAGCAATTAGGGATGTGGTGGGTGTCATGCAGTGAGTCATCTTCTCTCGCCTGCCGGGCGACGCCCGAGACCTGAATTCAAGCTCAGATTCAAGCTCAGGTTCATCGACAAGCGTCAGCTGCAGTAGCCCCAGCCTTCCAGGCGCTGGCGAATGTCCTCGACCCGCTGGCGGTTCTTGCCGAGATCGGAATGCCCTCTGCGCGAGACGCTGCGCACATGGCAGACCCCCTCCTCTTCATTGCAGACGATTTCCACATCATCGACGAAGCCCAGCACGGGGGTGTGGAACTCGGCGTGCAGATAGCCGCCATCTTCGCTGACGATTTCAGCATGGCCCATCGATTCTATGATGCCGTGCAACTTCTCCATCGCACTGACGCAGCAATCCTGCGGCATCGGGAGTGGCGCGACATAATGCTTGCTGTCAGTGGCCTGGGAACTGACCCCGTTGGGGGTGCTGGGGGCCGGAGCCAGCATGCCATCATGCAGGCCGAGATTGTCGGGACGAGGTGAAGCAAAAAGACCTTGGCGCATTTCGAATCCTTCCTGTCATCTCTGGGCGTCGGTAACAGCATCCTCTGTCACCAGCCTGATTGTTATCCAAGTCAGCTTGAAGACTTTGCGAAGACTGTGCGCAAGAAAGCCCCATGCGGGCTTCTCCGCTGATGTGATTCGCTGAGGCAACTCCCACACGCTGCCATCGCGTGGGCTTGTCGATGAATGACAAGGGCCTCGACTTTCAGCGTAGCGACTTTTGTCGATTTTGCCCGTGGAAGGCCTTGATCCAGATTATCTGCCTGATAATGCGCCGCACCTTGAGCGGCTTGAGGCCGTGCCCTCTTCCGCCCCAGCGAAGCCAGACCGTACACTGGGCAGCATTTCACCCGGCCCGGCTTTGCCCCATCCGCAGCTCCAGCCCCAGCCGCCGGCCAGACGACTTCGCAAGGACCCCATCGTGAGCTTCCGCTTTCTGCACACTTCCGACTGGCATCTCGGCCAGAGCTTTCACGGCCAGAGCCGACACGTCGAGCATGCTGCCTTTCTCGACTGGCTGCTCGGGCAGCTCAAGACTCTGGCGCCGGATGCGCTGCTGATCGCCGGAGACCTGTTCGATGTGGTCAACCCGAGCCTGGCCGCCCAGGAGCTGCTCTACGACTTCATCGTGCGCGCCCACGAGCAGGACGCGGCGCTGGAGATCGTGATGATCGCCGGCAATCACGATTCCGGCTCGCGCATCGAGCTGCCGGCCGCGTTGCTGGCACGACTCAAGACCCATGCGCTGGGGCGCGTGCGCTGGGTGGATGACTCCGCCGACGGCGGCGATGCCCACAGTCTCGACTGCCAGCATCTGCTGGTGCCCCTGCATGATCGTGACGGCAAGCGCCGCGCCCTGTGTCTGGCGGTACCCTTCCTGCGCCCGGCCGAGGTCACCGGCCTGAGCAGCGGCGAGCAAGCCGAGCAGGAAGGGCAAGCAGCAGGCAAGGCCGAACGCACCCGCAGCGAGGCCTACCGCGACGGCGTGGCCCGCGTGCACCAGCAGCTGGTCAGTGCTGCGCGTGCCGCCCGCCAGCCCGGCGAGGCGCTGATCGCCATGGGCCATGCCCATATGCGTGACGGCGAGGTGTCCGAGAACAGCGAGCGCCCGATCCTGATGGGTGGAGAAGAGGCGCTCTCGACCAGCCTGTTCCCCGACGACATCGCCTATGTGGCGCTGGGCCACCTGCATCGCCCGCAGCGCGTGGGTGGCGAGGAGCGCATCCGCTATTGCGGCACGCCGCTGGCGATGGACTTCACCGAGGTCGACTACGGTCACCGCATCCTCGATGTCACGCTCAACAATGACAGCCTGGAGAAGGTCGCAGAGCATCGCGTGCCCTGCCATGTCGCGCTCACGCGCGTCGGGCCTGCGCCCCTGGCCGAGATCACCACCCAGCTCACGGCGCTGGTCGCCGAAGCGCAGGCGGATCTCGAGCCGACACGCTGGCCGTGGCTGGAAGTGACCGTGCAACTGGAAGCCCCGCTGATCGACCTGCGCGCCCGCATCGAGGCACTGCTGGAAGGCGCGCCGCTGCGTCTGATCAAGCTGGTCACCCGCTACCCGGCCCCCAGTGCCGAGCATCGCGCGCCGAAAGGCGTGAAGCTCGATGAGCTGGGGCCGATGGGGCTGTTCGAGCGTCACTATCGCGCCACCTATGACAATGAGCCGGACCCGACGCTGATCGAGGATTTCGCCCAGCTGCTCGAGGAGGTCGAGGCCGCGCGCGAGACGCGTCTCGAAGGCGAGCCAGCCACCCGGCCCGCTCGCAAGGCCGACAAGGCGGCTTCGATAGACAAGACTGGCACGGCAGACAAGGCCAAGGGAGGTCAGGCATGAAGATTCTCGCCCTGCGCCTCGACAACCTGGCCTCGCTTGCCGGCGCACATGAAGTCGACTTCGAGAAGGCACCGCTGTCCGATGCCGGTCTGTTCGCCATCACCGGTCCCACCGGGGCCGGCAAGAGCACGCTGCTCGATGCCCTGTGTCTGGCGCTCTATGGCACCACGCCGCGCCTGCGCCAGACGCCGAGTGGCGGTCAGCTGGAGGATGTCGGCGAGCATCAGCTGACGCTCAAGGACCCGCGCAGCCTGCTCCGGCGTGGCTGCGGCGAAGGCAAGGCCGAGGTGGATTTCATCGGCCGCGATGGCCTGCGCTATCGCGCCAGCTGGACGGTCAGCCGCGCGCGCGGCAAGCCCGGTGGGCGCCTGCAGAATGCCAAGCAACATCTCCAGTTGCTGCCCACCGGCGATGACACCCAGCCGGCTCAGACCCTCAACACCACCAGCAATGACGCCAAGGCGTTGATCCTCGACAGGCTGGGGCTGAATTTCGAGCAGTTCACCCGCGCCGTACTGCTGGCGCAGAGCGAGTTCAGCGCCTTCCTGCGTGCCAATGACAATGAACGCTCGGAGTTGCTGGAGAAGCTGACCGATACCGGCCATTACTCCGAGATCTCGATGGCCGCCCATGAGCGCGAGCGCTCCGCCCGCGAGGCCGTCAATGAACTGGAACGCAAGCTGGAAGGCCAGCTGCCGGCCAGCCCGCAGGAGCGCCAGGCGCTCGAGGAGGAGGTGCGTCTGCGCCAGACGGCCATGACCCGGCTCAGCGAACAGCATGATGCGCTGACGGCCTATCACCAGTGGACCACTACGGCGGGCGAGCTCGAACAGGCCCTGCGTCAGGCGCAGCAGGAGCAGACCGAGGCCCACGCCGCCAGCGATGGGCTTTCCCGTCAGCGCGAACAACTCAACGCCCTGGAGGCCCTCGCGCCGATTCGCCCTGCCCTGCTGCGCCTCAAGGCGATCGCGCCGCAGCATGCGCAGCTGGTCACGCAACTGGCCCAGCTGGAGCAGCAGCTCGGCACCCTGTCGCCCAGGGTTGAGCAGGCCCGGGCCGCCAGGCACACCGCCGATGAACGCATGCAGCGCTGTGATACCTGGCGCGGCGAGCAACTGCCGAAGCTTGAAGAGGCACGTCAGGTGGCTTCGCGTCTTTCGCAACGACGCGAAGCACACGCCAGCCAGCAGAGTGAACAGCAACGCCTGCGCGACACGCTCGGCCAACACCAGCAGGAGCTCGAGGCTCAGGATCGCCAGCGCCAGCAGCTGGAGCAGCAACTCCAGCAGCTGCAGGCGACGCTGGTCGACGAGTCAGGCCAGCCGCTGCGCGATGCCGAAGACTATCGTGACCAGCTGCAACGTCAGCGCGATGCACTACTGGAGCTCAAGCCCGTACTCAGCGAGCAGATCAGTGGCCTGGCCCGCCGTGATGAGGTGCAGCAGCGTCTTGTCGAGCTGGAGCAGCAACTGCCCCGACAGCAACAGGCGTTGCGGGATGTGGCTGGCCGGCAGGCGCAGGCATTGCAGGCCCGAGACCAGGCGCGCCACGAGGAAGACGCCGAACGCCGCCAGCAGGAGCAGGAGCGTCTGGCGCGCAGCGACAACGTGATGGCGCTGCGCCGCGGACTGGTCCAGGGCGAGGAATGTCCGGTGTGCGGCAGCCACGAGCACCCCGCCGCCGGCCAGGCCGCACCGGCCGAGGCGCTGATCGCTCAGCTGGAACAGCAGGCCCGCGAGCGTCTTGACCAGCGCCGCCAGGCCACGGCCACCGCGCAGCAAGCCATGGAGACGGCCAGTCACGAGCACGCCCGCCTCGAGCAACAGCTCGGCTATCTGCAGCAGGAACAGACCCAGCTGCACACGGAGCTGCAACGCCTGCAGCAGCAGGCGCAGACCTGCCAGACGAATCTGACCGAGCTTCTGGCCCGGCACTCGCTGTCAGAGCAACCCCAGCTTGCACCCTTGCCGCAGCTGCCTGCTGCCCACGCACTGCAACTGATCGAGCAGCGCCTTGGGGAGCTGGACGCCTGCCAGAACACGCTGGTGACGACACTGCGTCAGCTGACGCCGCTGCGTGAGCAACGCCAGGCACTGGCAACACGCCACGCCACGCTGACGACGCAATGCCAGCATGGCGAGGCGCAGCTTCAACAGTGCGAGACGCAGATCACTGCGCTGGCGCGCGAGATCGAGCAGCTCAGTGACACGCTTGCCCAGCAGCTGAGCGCAGACCCCAAGCGACAGCATGCCAGCGTGAGCAACTGGTCCGACTGGATCGAGTCGCTGACCACCCGGATGCGCAACGAACAAGAGGATGCGCGGCAGGCACTGCAGGAATTGAGCGACCAGCAACAGCAGCTGACGCAGCAGCAGGCCAACCTGCAGCAACGCCAGACGGAGCTGCGCGAGGAGCAAGACTCGCTCGACCGCGAACGCGCGCATTGGCAGACAGCGAATCCCGGCCTGGATGACGCGCGCATCACGGAGTTGCTGGCTGTCGAGGATCACGAGCTGCAGGCACTGCGCCAGCAACTGCGCAGTGCCCACGAGCGCGTCGCACGCGCGGATGCCCTGTGTGATGAGCGCAATGCGCGTCAGCTCAAACACTGGCAGGCCGCTCGGACCTCCAGCTGGCAGGCAGCACTCGAGCAGCTGGCAGCGCCCGCCGAGGAGACGCCGGGAGCAGGTACCGCTGGAGAAGGCACCGCAGGAGACGGTGCGTCGGATACGGAAGAGACGGGCGTCATCCGCGCCCAGGCCCAGCAGGCCCTGGCGCTGCATGCTCGCTTGCAGGCTCATGCGCAACCCTCGCAAGAAGATGCCGCTGGAGAGCCGGAGCATGCGCAGCCACAGCCCGAGGAAGACACTCACGCGCTTGGCGAGGCGTTGGCCACTTTGATCGCGGCGCTCAAGTCACCCCTCACTGCCGTGCGCGAGGCCCATCAATCGGCGCAGGCGGCGATACTCAATGATGATCAGCGCCGCAGCGGCAGCGCCGAACTTGGCGAGCAGCTGGCCCGCGCCCGCGCAGTTCATGAACGCTGGGGCGCGCTGTCGGAGCTGATCGGCAGTGCCAGTGGTGCCAAGTTCCGCACCATCGCCCAGGCCTTCAATCTCGAGCGTCTGATCGAGCATGCCAATCTGCATCTGGCCAATCTGGTTCGCCGCTATCGTCTGGCGCGCGGCGCCAGCCCGCTGGGGCTGGTGGTGGTGGATACCGAGATGGGTGACGAGCTGCGCAGCGTGCACTCGCTGTCCGGCGGCGAGACCTTCCTGGTCTCGCTGGCGCTGGCGCTGGGCCTGGCGGGCATGGCCTCCGGTGAGCTGCGCATCGAATCGCTGTTCATCGATGAAGGCTTCGGCAGCCTCGACCCGGATTCGCTGGCCCTGGCGATGGAGGCGTTGGATGGTCTGCAGGCCAGCGGCCGGCGCGTCGGGGTCATCTCGCATGTGGCCGAGATGCATGAACGCATTCCGGTGCGTATCGCGGTGCGCCCCTCGGGCAACGGCCAGAGCCGACTGGAGATCGAAGGCTAGCGGCGGCCAGGCGTCACGAAGCCAGGTTCAGCGTAGCCGCTTGAGGCGGCGGCTGGCGAGCTGGTCCGCCAGTCGGGTCGGCTCGGGCAGCTTGGTCTTGCCCAGACAGTGCAGGGTCATCGCCAGCGCCGTGTCCAGATTCATGCGCTGGCCCGACGAGACGAACACCGGCTTGACCTTCGCGCGTGAGCGCAGCACGGCGCCCAGCTGGCTGCGCTGTTCGCGTTTGGGCAGCTCGCTATTCTCGATGATGCCGAGCTCGCCATCCGCTTCACGCACGCGATCCGTCAGCGCGACCCAGTCGCCGCGCTCCTCACCCGGTTCGCCATGCTTGCCGCACAGGCGCTTCTTGGCCACGCCGAAGGATGGCAGGTCACACCACAGGCCGAGATGCGCCGCCACGCCCAGGCGGCGCGGGTGCGCGATGCCATGGCCGTCCACCATCAGGCATTCGGGCGCACGCTCCAGCGATTCGAGGGCGGCGATGGCGGCGGGCAACTCCCGAAACGACAGCAAGCCCGGAATATACGGCATGCGTGTCGGCTGACGGATCAGCTGCTGCTCGAGGGGCTCCAGCGTCGCCAGATCCAGCGTCACCACCGCCGCGCGTGTCACCTCACCCTCATCCTCGAAGCCGATATCGACCCCGGTGATGGTCGCTGGCCACTCGCCGGGGCTTGCTCCCCAGGGCGGCGTCAGCGTCAGTCGAGTGGCCATTTCGCGTTGCTTGGCAACGGCGGCGGCAGGGTCGAGATTCCAATCGTGCAGTGCTGTCATCCACTCACTCATGCATTCCCTCTCGGCGGTTGCGGGGCTCTCTCCCTCAGATGCTATCGATCGCCCTCACCTTCAAGCTGCTTGCCCAGTGAACGCAGCACCTCCGCCGCCTGATTGCGGAAGGTGTCCAGCCCATTGCCGACCTCCCCCATGCTGCGCTCCAGCTGACGCGACAGCCGATTGGAAAGCGGCTGGTCCGCGCGGGCCGTCAGCTGCTCCGGCGTCATGTCGAGCACCAGTCGGTAACGGATGTCGCCGGGCGCCGCGGCCGCCAGCGGGTCACTGACCGCCTCACGGGTGAAGCGCGCGAAGTCGATACTGGCCGCCTTGTCGCCGCCGTCAGGGCGAATCAGCAGGCGATGGATCTGACCACGGGTATCACTGAGCACATCCTCGACCTTGCCCAGCGTCTCGCCCTGAGGTGAGACCACCGGTGCCAGACGCAGGGCCTCCAGCGAGACCAGCGGGACGCGAATCTCCGGCGTGGCGCTGCTGGTCGGCATGCCGGACTCGGCGTGGGCCGCACTGAGCGACAGCCAGGGTGTCGCCAGCAGAGCGCACAGCATCAGCTGGCGGGCAGGCGTGGCCTGCAGGCCACGGCGCAAGGCATCGAGTGAAGAGATCATGTGGGCATCCTCGGGAAATGATGAGCGGTGGAACTATGATGAGCGGTGGAGCTACGATGAGCGGTGGACCTATGCCAGCACAGGATACCAGCCCCGGTGACGCCTTTCGTCCAGGCACAAAAAAACCGGCACCTCGTGAGAGGTACCGGTCTTTTCAGAAGCCGTGGCCAGCACTGCGATCAGTGCCGGCCCGACTCAGGCCTGATCAGGCGCGACGACGGTCGTCGTTGCCACCTTCACGGCGCTGCGGACGAGCGCCCGCACCGTCTTCTGCCAGTTCCAGCGGGCGGCCAGCGACGCGAGCACGCGCCATCTTGGACACGATGCTGGTCGGCAGACCGCTCGGCAGTTCCACGACACTGTGCGTGTTGCGGATGTCGATGCGACCGATGCGTGAACCTTCGATGCCGCCTTCGTTGGCGAGAGCGCCAACCAGCTGGCCCGGCTTGACGCCGTCACGATGGCCGACGGCCACACGATAGAGCTTCATGCCTTCACGCGCGACCGGCGCGGAGTTGCGACGCTCACCGCGTTCCGGACGCTCGGTGCGCTCACCGCGCTCGGAACGCTCGTTGCGACGCGCACCCGGCTTCGGCAGAGACTGGATCGGCGTCTCTTCGGCGCGAGCCATCTTGACGAAGACAGCGGCCAGCTCGACCGGATCGTGACCTTCTTCGACCAGGCTCTGGACCAGAGCGCGGTGACCGTTGGAGCTGCTGCCCAGGGCTTCGACGACGCGAGCACGGAAGGCGGCGTCACGGTGGCCACGGATCTCTTCTTCGCTCGGCAGCTGGCGTTCGGTGATGCGCTGGCCCAGGGCCTGCTCCATCCAGCGAACCTTGCGCATTTCGCGACCGCTGACGAAGGTGATGGCGCGGCCTTCACGACCGGCACGGCCAGTACGGCCAGTACGGTGGACGAAGGATTCGCTGTCACCCGGCAGGTCGTAGTTGAAGACGTGGGTGATACGCGCCACGTCCAGACCACGAGCGGCGACGTCGGTCGCGACCAGCACGTCGACCTTGCCACGCTTCAGGCGAGTCACGGTGCGCTCGCGCAGGGACTGGTCCAGATCACCGGACAGCGCTGCCGCGGAGATACCGCGAGCGATCAGCTGTTCGACGACTGTGGTACAGGCGGCACGAGTACGCACGAAGACGATGGCCGCATCGACGGTCTCGACTTCCAGCAGACGGGACAGCGCTTCCAGCTTGGCGCCGCCTTCGACACGCACCATCATCTGTTCGATGGTGGAAGCGGTACGCGATTCGGACTTGATGGCAACCTTGACCGGATCAACCAGGTAGCGGTTGACGATACGCTCGATCTCGGTCGGCAGAGTTGCGGAGAAGAAGACGCGCTGCGCTTCCTTCGGGGTATCGGCGACGACGCGCTTGACGTCATCGATGAAGCCCAT
>CETM01054684.1_pt1 | contig 24758 bp, 25 predicted proteins | sample 361451 | NCBI WGS metagenome assembly CETM01 (sample SAMEA2622690, study PRJEB7988) | marine metagenome | isolation source: saline water (ENVO:00002010), including
AAAAGATGTCATTGAAGCTATACCAATAATAGATGCGCCTCCTTGAAAATTGGATTGCATTAAAATAGGTTGAAGTAAATTAGATAATCTATAAAAGCTATTAAGGTGAATATATACAGCTCTATCAAAGATATCAGGATCATCCTCACTTTTTCCGTCTGGAAAACTTAGGCCACCATTATTAATAAGAATGTCTAATTTTTTTATAGATTTTTTAATTTCATCAATATTATTTTTATCTTCTAGGTTTAATTTAATATAAGAAAATTCTTTCGGGATATCTTTATAGTCTTTTAAGGAGGTTTTTGTTCCAGTAATTGTTACATTGGCGCCTGAAGCTAGATAAGCCTCCGCAATAGCCTTACCAATACCACTTGTTCCGCCAGTAACAAGAATATCTGTATTAGAATAATCAAAAGAGATGTTGCTCATGAATAAATATAATAACATGTGAATATGGGATCTTTACTTATCAATAAAAGGCCTGGATCTTTAGATATAAAGCCAGCAAGCCAGTCAAAACCTTTTCAAATAAATGATTTTATTTTTTTATCTGAAGGGGCTAGTAATAGCTATTTGATAGAAACATCTGAAGGAAATATTTTAATAAATACTGGACTAGGTGTAGAAGCCCCAATTCACAAACATTGTTTTGATCAAGTCAATAACAAAGAAATTAAATACATTATTTATACTCAAGGTCATGTAGATCATGTTGGAGGATCAGGTTTTTTTAAAGAATATAATCCTGATGCAACCCTAATTGCACAAAAAAATATCATCGAACATCAATCTTTTGATTCATTAACTCAAGGTGGAAGGGTATTAAATGCATATAAGTTTTTTGGAGAAATGATCGATCTTATGAATGATGCCATAGCTAAAGCAGAGAAAATGGGATTTAAAGATATTCAATCAATTGCTGAGCCAGATATCTTGTTTGATAATGAATATAGAATATCTTTAGGGGGGCTTGATTTAGAACTGTATTCCGTTCCTGGCGGAGAAACTTTGGATGCTCTCTTAATCTATCTACCCCAACATAAAATTCTTTTTTCTGGAAATGCCTTTGGGCCTTTATTTCCTCATTTTCCAAATTTTTGTACTATCCGTGGAGATAGAATTAGGTTTGCAATTCCCTATCTAGATATGTGTAAAAAGGTTTTAGAGTTAAATCCTGAAGTGTTAATTACAGGTCACTTTAAACCTATTGAGGGACAAAAATTAATCAGTAAAGAAGTAAAAAATCTTCATGATGCAGTTGAATACATACACACCAAAACAGTAGAAGGAATTAATTCTGGAAAAGATATGTTTAAGCTAATGCAGGAGGTAGTTCTGCCAAAAGAATTATCAGTTGGAGAGGGGTATGGGACTGTTGAATGGGCTATTCGTTCTATTTATGAGGGATATACAGGTTGGTTTAGACATAATTCAACGACAGAATTATATTCTTACTCACCAACAAATATTTTTCCTGATTTAAATGATTTAATTGATAAAGAAAGTGCATTAAAAAGAATAAAAGAGCTTATTGATAAAAAAGAATATTTAAAAGCTATTAATATTTCTGAAATTATTATTTCTTCAGACGACAATAAAGAAGTATTAAAAATGTACTTAAATATTCATCATATTCTGCTTAAAGAAGCTCAAAAAAATTCAAATCGCTGGATAATTAAATGGTTAGAGTTTGAAATAGAAGAAACTAAAAATAAATTAAATGAATAAGAAAACCCATCAAATTAACATTCAAGGCCCCGATATCTTATCCCTTGATTTGGTTAATTATCCTAATATGGGAACAAATGACTTAATTGTTGCTATTAAGTACTGTGGAATATGTGGAACTGATTTAAGTTATTTATCTTCGGGTGGATTAATGGGGCCTCAAAAAGAGCCAATGCCACTTGGTCATGAAATGTCAGGAGTAGTTATTGAAATTGGATCCAATATCAAAAATATTAATATTGATGACAGGGTTGCTATTAACCCTATGGGAAATAATAACAGCATCGGAAATGGTGGACTAGAAGGAGGCATGACAAATTTTTTACTAGTAAAGAATGCAGTTTTAAATGAAAGTATTTTTAAATTACCAGAAGATATGTCATTTGAAATAGGCGCATTGGTAGAACCCTTTGCAGTTGCCTTAAGAACAATTCATCGTTCAAATTTAGATCCAGATTCAAAAATTGCCGTTTGCGGATTAGGATGCATTGGATTTGCAGTGGTTACATTGTTGAATTATTTTGGATACAAAAATATAGTTGCTGTAGATCTTCATAATCTGAGAGTTTCAAATGCAAATGATTTAGATTTTGTAAAAGCATATACGGATTGGTATAGCTTCACCAATGCATTAAAAGAATTTCATGGCCAAGGGCAGGTATTTGGTATCCCTACTACAAAAACAGATGTTTTTATTGATTGCACAGGGAGTCATAAATTAATTAGCGACATAATTAATATTTCAAAAACACACACAAGAATAGTTGTTGCAGGATTGCATCAAGAGGAGGCAACTATTGATTTCAGATCAGTCTTAATGCGTGAGCTTGAAATAACATGTTCTATGGCATATTCAAATAAAGAATTTTCTCAATCATTGGAAATTTTATCAAAAGGCATTATTGATCAAAGAAAATTTGTGAGCCATAAATGCAAGATTCAAGATCATAAAAAGGCATTTGAGCTAGCACAAGATGGCAATTTAGCATCAAAAGTTTTAATTGACTTATGCAATTAGCATTTTCTAGGTTCGGATATTTAATTTGTATAATCTCTATTCTAAGCGCATCAATTTTTTTGATTGAATTTGGATACAGTGAATTAGAAGTATTATTTTTTGCCGCTATTGGTTCAATTATTTTTACAATAGTAGGAGAATTTTTTATACCTTTATTCAAAGATTGGAGACCAAATTTTAAAGAAAATTTTTTTCCTGATGCGTCTCTTTTTGTTGTGAATTATATTTTATTCCAAAGTCAATTATTGCAAATTTTTCTTGCTTCGATTGCTATTAAATTTTCTGGAGGAGGATTTGATGCATGGCCAACAGAATTAAATATATATTTTCAGTTGGTTGTTGCTTTAATCATTTCTGAATTTGGACTTTACTGGTTTCATAGAGCTTGTCATGAGATTCCTTTCTTATGGAGATTTCATAAGATTCATCATAATCCCCAAAGACTGTATTGGTTTAATGCAACGAGATTCCATTACCTCGATGTGACATTGCTTCAGGTTTGCGGAATTGTTCCTTTATTACTTTTGGGCGCAGAAGCAAAAATTATTGCTTTAGTAACGATTTTCAGCACTGTTCACGGGTTTTGGCAGCATATTAACGCAGAGCAAGATCAAAGAATTCTTAATTATTTTTTCTCTGGCCCAGAACTTCATAGGTGGCATCATAATCTTAAACCAGAAATAGCAAATCACAATTATGGTAATAATCTTATTATATGGGATCATGTATTTAAAACTTTTTATTGGCCAAAAGACAATAACGAAGAGCTTAAAAATATTGGTGTTAAAGGAAATTTCTCAAACAATATTAAATCTATGATTTTTGATCCTTTTAAAGGATAGATTATTTCTTTAATTGCTCTTTAAGAATTTTATTAACTGTTTGAGGATTCGCCTTTCCCTCAGTTAATTTCATCACTTGTCCAACAAAAAACCCAAAAAGCTTGTCTTTACCTCCAAGATAGGCTTCTACTTGGGCTGGATTATCGGTGATCACAGTCATAATTATTTCTTCTATGGCACCATCATCTGAAATTTGTTTTAATCCTTTAGATTCTATAATTTCATCTGGAGAGGATCCACTAACCCACATTTCTTCAAAAATAGATTTTCCAATTTTTCCAGAAATAGTGTGATCATCAATTCTATTAATCAGCATTGCTACATTATCAGAGTTTAATTTTGATTCATGGATTTCAATCATCTCTTTATTTAAAAAAGCGCTAATATCGCCAATTAACCAATTTGATAGAAGTAAGTGATTTGTTGTTTTTTTTGCTGCGTCTTCAAAAAAATCCGCCATAGATTTAGACGATGAAATAATTTGAGCATCATATGCTGATAAACCAAGCTCTTTTATATAGCGATTTTCTTTTTCTTTAGGAAGCTCTGGAAATTCATCTTTAATTATTTGCATTTCTTCATCAGAAATAACAACTGGTAAAAGGTCTGGTTCTGGGAAATATCTGTAATCATTTGCAAATTCCTTTGATCGCATTGAACGAGTTTCATCTTTCGCACTATCGTAAAGTCTTGTTTCTTGAGTAACTTTTTCTCCATTTTCAAGAATTTTAATTTGTCTTTTGATCTCATAATTAATTGCTTTTTCAATAAATTTAAAAGAATTAATATTTTTAATTTCGGTTCTAGTGCCTAGCTCTTTATCATCTTTTTTTCTAATAGAAACATTGGCATCGCATCTTAAAGAGCCTTGAGCCATATTTCCATCAGATACATCTAAATAAGTTACAAGCTGATGCATTGCTTTCATGTATGCAACTGCTTCTTTTGCGCTTGATATTTCTGGTTCTGAGACTATTTCTAGAAGAGGGGTTCCAGCTCTATTAAGATCAATTGCAGAGAAGCCATCATATTCATCATGAATTGATTTACCAGCATCTTCCTCTAGATGAGCTCTAGTTATATTGATTGTTTTTACTAAATCATTTGTAGTAATTTCTATTGACCCACCCAAAACAATCGGTAAATCCATTTGTGTGATTTGATATCCTTTTGGTAGATCAGCATAAAAGTAATTTTTTCTATCAAAAATGGATGTTTGATTGATTTGAGCCCCAATTGCCATTCCAAATCTAATAGCTTTATAAAAAGCTTCTTTATTTACAGATGGCAAAACTCCTGGAAGACCGCAATCTACTAGATTTACATTAGTGTTGGGAGATGCTCCAAAAGCAGTTGAAGCCCTGGAAAATAGTTTAGTTTTCGTAGATAGTTGGACATGTGTTTCAAGTCCAATAACTGTCTCCCAAATCATTTAAAGTCCTCCATGCTTGGTTTGGCAAGATGAAATTCTGTATTCTGTTGAAAGATATGCGCGGCATTTAGTAGCTGATCTTCTCTTAGAAAATTTCCAATCAGTTGCAAGCCAACAGGTAATGAATTTACTTGACCATGAGGAATAGACATTGCTGGCAAACCAGCTAAATTTGATGAAATTGTAAAAAGGTCTTCAAGGTATAGTTCAACAGGATTTTGAGCTCCTTTGCTTCCAAATTCAAAGGCAGTACTAGGCGAAGTAGGGGTCATGAGAATATCAACTGATTCAAAGACGTGATCAAAATCATTTTTAATTAATCTCCTTACCTGCTGAGCTTTTTTGTAATATGCATCATAATATCCAGCTGAAAGGGCGTATGTCCCTATTAATATTCTCCGTTTTACCTCATCTCCAAACCCCTCGCTTCTTGATTTAATATAAAGGTCATTCAAATCATCTGTATTTTCAGCCCTATGCCCAAAACGCACCCCATCAAATCGCGATAAGTTTGATGAACATTCAGCCGGAGCAATAGAATAATAAGTTGGAACCGATGCTGAAATATTTGGAAGCGAAACATCTACAAATTTAGCGCCTAGCTTCTCATAGGCTTTTTTAGATTCTTCAAATCGTGCTTGAACTTCTTTATCTAGATCACCGAGATTAAATTCTTTAATAATACCTATTTTTAAACCTTTGATAGACTCATTTAGTTTTGATAAAAAATCAGGAACTTCAACATTTAACGATGTTGTGTCTTTTGGATCATGACCTGACATTGTGCTAAGTAAGACGGCGCAATCTTCTGCTGTTCTTGCTAGTGGACCAGCTTGGTCAAGACTTGATGCAAAAGCAATCATCCCCCATCTTGAAATTCTTCCATAGGTTGGCTTTAATCCAGTAATTCCACAATGTGCTGCTGGTTGTCGAATGGAGCCTCCAGTATCAGTTCCTGTTGCTGCAGGAACTATTCCAGCCGCAACTGCCGCTGCAGATCCTCCAGAACTTCCTCCGGGAACATAACCTTTTTTCCAGGGGTTGTGAACTTTGCCAAAAAAGCTTGTTTCGTTAGAAGAGCCCATAGCAAACTCGTCCATATTTGTTTTACCAATTGTTATTGATCCAGAATCCTCAAGCTTCTCAACAGCAGTTGCCGTGTATGGAGGAATAAAATTTGAAAGTATTTTAGATGAACATGTTGTTTTTAAACCCTGTGTGCAGAACAAATCTTTTTGAGCTAAAGGTATCCCTAATAGGAACGAATTATTGTCTTTATCAAGATCTATAGCGCTAGCTTTTTTCTTACTAAAATTCTCATTCATTGTTACGAAACAATTTAGCTCTTTAAATTTATTTGCTAGCTGGTGAGATTCTTGGGTTAATTCCAATGGAGAAATTGATTTATCGTCAAGCATAGCTCTTAATTCGGTTATAGATTTGAACTGGATGCTCATTCAACCACTCTTGGTACTAAAAAATAATCATCATTTGATGCTGGAGCACTCTCAAGGAATTTTTCTTTTTTATTATCAGATTTTTCTTTATCTTCATGCTTGAGCGCTGTCATTTCGAGGGGGCTATATAGAGGTTCAATATTTGCAGTATCTATTGATTGAAGACCGCCAATAAGATCGATAATGATTTCTAGATCATTTTGTATTTTTTCAGACTTACTTTGATCAATTTTAAGTCTTGCGAGATAGCAAATAGTTCTGACTGTTTCTTGGTCCATATGATATTATTTTATTTCTGATGCGCAATATTAAACTAAGAGTATCTTAAAATGAATTTACAGGGAATATCATAGTGGATTTCAATCTATTTAAAACTGTTCGAGGCCTATTTTCTAATGATTTATCAATAGATTTAGGTACAGCTAATACATTAATTTATACAAAGGATATAGGAATAGTCCTTAATGAACCATCTGTTGTAGCTATTCGTGAAAGCCGAGGCCAAAAAACAGTTGTAGCTGTAGGACATGAAGCCAAAAAAATGCTAGGAAGAACCCCGGGTAATATTAAAGCTATTAGACCCTTATCAGAAGGGGTTATTGCTGACTTTCAAGTTACAGAAAAAATGCTTCAGCACTTTATCGCAAAGGTTCATGAGCAAAGGTTTATTAAGCCCAGCCCCAGAGTTCTCGTATGTGTGCCTTGCAGATCAACTCAAGTTGAAAGAAGAGCTATTAGGGAATCTGTTTTAGGTGCTGGAGCTAGAGATGTAAAATTAATCGAAGAGCCAATGGCTGCTGCTATTGGAGCTGGCCTTCCAGTTGAGGAAGCTAACGGGAATATGGTCGTAGATATTGGAGGTGGAACGTCGGAAATTGCAATTCTCTCCTTGAATGGAGTGGTTTACGCTGAGTCAGTAAAAATTGGCGGTGATCTTTTAGATAGCTCAATTACTTCTTGGGTTAGAAGGAACTATGGTTGTGTGATTGGAGAATCCTCGGCCGAAAAAATTAAATATACTATTGGATGCGCATCCCCTGATTCTGAAGATCTTGAAATGAATGTAACTGGACGAAACTTAGCTGAGGGAATTCCAGAAACTTTCACATTAAAAAGCTCTCAAATGTATGAGGCCATGAGGGACCCATTATCTGGGATGGTGCGTGCTATAAGAAATGCCTTGGAGCTTTCTCCACCTGAACTCGCTGCAGACATTGCTGAAAGGGGGATAGTGATGACTGGGGGAGGAGCTTTAATGCGAGACTTGGATGTATTAATTTCTTCTTCTACAGGGATTCCAGTAATTGTTGCCGAGGATCCATTAACCTGTGTTGCAAGAGGGGGAGGTAAGGCTCTTGAAATTATCGATAAGTATAATATTGATTTACTTTCTACAGAATAATTAACTAGTTATGGCGAGATCTACGCCTACATATACTCCATTAAGAAATTACGCACTTGGCTTTCTTTTATCAGCATTTTTATTATTCAGTGATATAAGCTATGGAACTTTTGCTCCATTAAGAGGTTTTGTTCATGCTTCTAATCTCTATGCGCAGATGATTTCAAGTAGTATGTTTAAAAATATCAGTAATTCATTATCTTCATTTCAACAAAATAGAAACCTCGCTCAAGAAAACAAAGAGCTAAGAGATCAAATTGATAAAATCAGGACTAAGGATTTTATTCAACGCAAAGATGCGGAAGAATCTCTCCAAATTGTTAATTTTCAAGAGACATTGATTGACTCATTTAAAACTAACGACATCAATATATTCAAGATAACTTCAATAGACTTAAGAAACTATTTGTGTTGCTCAACACATAGAATCTTCTTGCAGAATTCAAATCAGGTTCAAGTAGCAGAAAATATTCCAGTTTTTGCTGGGAGTTCATATATTGGTCAAACTAAAAATTCCTATTTGAACTTTATTGAGGTCATACTTTTTTCAGATACCAAGCATTTATTGCCAATTAAATCGAATTTTTTCTATTGTGATGCTAGAGGCAAAGGGAAGCCAATGTTAATTTCTTGCAAGCTTAATAAAAATATTGATGATTTTCAAAATAAAATAGGTGATAGTATCTTTACATCCGGTTTGGGCGGCATTTTTTTAAAAGATATCGAGATTGGAGTTATCTCAGCTATTAATTCAATTTCAATTAATGAAATTGAAGCTGTAATAACCTTAAAAACCAATCCCTTGGAAGAAAACTTCTTTGGAATGATGGGTAGAGAGGCTAATGAAATTTAGCAATCATCTCATTATTCTTTCAACAATAATGTTGGGTTATTGGCTTGATGATTCTCTAAATCCAATAAGTCTTCAATTATTTCTGGAGTTAAATTTTGGTTTTTTGATTTTTGCGTACTGGGTTTTTGCATTACCAGAGAAGATTCAAAGCTCAGCTGCATTGATTTATGGGCTGGTAATCGACTTATTTTTTTCAAATGTGATCGGTTTTAATATGCTTTTTTTTACTGCAACCTCTTACATTATTCATTTGTATGTTTTTCGATTTAGAATTTTTTCTTATTTCCAACTATCGATTTTCTTTTCAGGAGCATCCACCTTCTATACAGCCTGTAAATATCTTTTGTTTTCTCCTAACAATTATTCTTATATTGTATTGTTTGTTAGTTTTTTAATAACTTTAGTTTTATGGGTAGGAATTTATTTTGTTATGAGAGCTTTTAGAAGAAGTTTTTTTTCAAATTTATAGGGAATGAAGAAATTTTTTTTCCTTTCCGTTATTAGTGGGAGTATTCTAAGCTGGATATTTTTTTTATTTCTCACTATTTTTGCTTTTTCTCCTTGGGCTTTAATTAAAATCATAGATGATTATTTCTTACCTTCTTACTCAATAGAGTTTTCAGAACTTGAAAGTACTGGAAATGCCTTAAACAGAAATTTAAAGTTCTTTAATTTAAATATTTTTTATAATGACAAGACATTTATTCAGACCAAAGAATTGGAATTAGGACTATCTATTAAACCGCAGAAAATTTTTTACTTTTTAAATATTAATAATATTGCTGTAAGAAATGGATACTTCGATCATTCAAATTTACAAAATACCAATTCGTCTTCAAGCTTTTTAGTAAATTTCGATGAACAAGTTAACCTCTCATTTAAAGATTTTGAATATCGTAGAGATCAATCAATACTTGAAATTAATGGAAATCTTTTTGGAGATTTATCTAGATCATTTTCTGGACAGCTTAGTTTTTTGCATGATGAGCAATTAAGCACCATTGCCGTAGATGTTGTTGAAGAATCTTATCGCTTCTCAATAAATCTTTATTCCTTTGAATGGCTAAGTTTGATTCCTGCTTTCAGCGCTTCCCCAATAAAAGATTTAGCATTCAAAATGAATGCTCTTGGAGATTTGCAGAATGACCTATCAATTGTGAGGGGCTCTTTTGATTCTAACGGCTTATTTTTTCGCTCATTATCAATAAAGCCAAATAGAGGATCTTTTTATTACAGGTCAAGAAAAGAAATTGGCATATTACAATTAACTAAATTTTTGCATCCATTTATAGATGAGGAGCACCCAATTCAAATCAATCTCCAAAAAAAATCTTTAGAAATTCCCAAATTTGTTCTTTCACCTCAAGTGATTGAAAGCGAGGAATTTAAAGCAAGTAATCTAATTATTGAAAATTTTTTTATATCATTCGATAGCATTATTCCAAAATATTCTGGATTTATTAAAGATCTGGATCTAGATGATCTATATTTTGATGAAATCAAAAATATTAGGGGTAATTTTTCTGGGCATGGAAAAAATATGAAATTCCTAGTAGATTCAGATGCTTCTATACTAAAAAATTATAAGAAAGATTTTATTCCGGTATCAATCTTAGGAGCTGGAAATTTTTCTGGTTTAGCTTTTGATCTCAATGCTCGTATTTTTAATCAATCTTCTCAGATTGATTTAGCTTTGCAGATCGATTCAAAGTCATTGAATCCATTTTCTATTGAGCTTAAAGGATATGATATTACTAAAAATTTGATTTCATTTTCTCTTCAAAAATCATTGAACGGAGTGGGCTCTTATATCGATAGAAGCATAAATCTTCTCGGTAAAAACTCTTTATATTTTAATTACTCTACTAATCGCTCAAACCTGAATCCTAATTTAAAATTAAAAATATTTAGTCATGAATCTAAATTATCTATTAACGAAGATTTAATTATTGATTTCTCTGGACCGATCATTGAGGCAGATACTAAAAATTTATATGTGTTTTCACCATCAGGTAAAGCAAGTAATTTCTCATTTGATGCAGCCTATGGCATGTTGAATTATAAGACTGAAAAGATTAATTTTTATTCTCTTCATGATATGGGGTCAATCGATTTGCAAAGAGCGTTGGATTTAGGAGGTGAAAGCATTAATTTGCCTGATATACAAGCAGAGCATAAAGGCGGGATTAAACTCTCAAGTTTGAACTTAAAAAATGTAATTTCTCTAAAAACCAAAAATTTTTCTATGCCAATAACTGAGTCTTACAATATTAATTTTGATAATGCGAGCATTTATATTGTTGATTTAGATAAAGTATATGGATTATTACCAGCGTCCTTCAAGAAAGACGAGCTTTCTATTCTTCTTTCAGGCAATGGTTTAAGTAAAACATATGATTTAACATTTTCAACGAATGTTAATTTAGATATAGAAGAATTCATTGCGGATTCAATTTATCTTCAGGTTTCCGGAAGCGAACTTTTTAAAATAGATTTTAATATTAAAAAAAACTCACCATTAATATTAAAGATGTATTCTGATCTAAAGCATATTGAGCTTAATTCGCCTTTAAATTCACTATCAAAGAATAAGTTAGTTAGATTGCCTACAGACATTTTCATTACAAATTTCTCCAATCCATCCATCAAACTTAGTAACCAAAAGATCGATATGCATATTAGGGATATCAGCAAATATGATGGCTATATCTCAATAGGTAAAAAAATTCCTGATAAGTTAATGAGTTTTGCTAAAGAGCCTGGATTAAATATATATCTTTATTCAGAAGTTATTACTGAGGATTTTTTAAGTTATGTATTTTCTAAAGATTCAGAATCAGCATCGGTGAAACTGAATAAGCTAGCTTTTGATATTAAAAATTTTAAATTTTTTAATAATAATTTTTCTGATGTATCTGGTCTATTCGACTTAAATGGTTCAGAAATCAAAGGTGATTTAACCGGAGAAAAACTTAATTTAAATCTCAGGATTGATCAGACTGGATTTATAAGATTAGAAATTAAGGATTCAGCTATTTCTAATACAAAATTTCTAAATTCGAAACAATCAACCCTTGATGCAGCGCTAAATTCTAGACTTATCGTAAGCAACTCTTCTTTTGGAAAAATCAAAATTAAAGATCTTGATGTATATCTTTTAAATAATAGAAAAAATTTCACTGCCAACAATATTAAATTAAGTTCAAATTTAATATCGATCAAACCATTAGAAAAATCTTCGGCCGCATATTTTTCAATCGATAAGATCAAACCTCTTTATAAATTGAGAGGAGAATATCTAATTAAAGACTCAAATAAAATCCCTTATTTAGCAGACTTTGCAGATTTTTCTTATTTTAATGGATCTATAAATTTACAATGGAGAGAACTGTCAAACTTGAGTCATATTGAGGGAGGAGGCACCTTTATTTTGAAAGATTTAGTAATACAGGACTCATTCTCTGATTCACTTGCCTTTAACTTGCTTGGTGTCTTGAATTTAAGAAATATCCTGGGCAAGCTTGCAAACTTAGATCTTTCAATTGATGAGTTTACCTCTACCCAACTAAGCAGGGCTGAGGGCGATTTATTATTCAGCAAATCAAAGCTACGCCTTGAATCACCTTTATATATAGAAACTAATGCTGCAAAAATGAAATGGGTTGGTCAAATTAATAAAAACTCCAAAAATAATCTGGAGTACTTAGATCTTAATTTAGACCTCAGAATTAGATTTGGAGAAAATCTTCCCTGGTATGCAGCTATTTTAGGTGGGCTTCCTGCGGTTGCTGGTTCAGCAGTATTAAACGAAGTATTTGAAGAAGATATAAATGATCTGACCAATTATCAATATGAAATTCTGGGAACTATCTCAGAACCTAAATTTGAAAGAGTTAAATAAGAAATAAAGTTGCAAGACCAAGAAAACAGAAGAAGCCTATTACATCAGTAACAGTTGTTACTACAACACTTCCAGCAATTGCTGGATCTTGGTTGAATTTTTGAAGAATTATAGGAATAAAAATGCCAGCAATTGCTGAACATATTAAATTTGCAACCATGGCAATACAAATAAGTGTTGCAATGATTATATCGCTGAACCAGAAAAAAGTTATTCCTCCTACCAAGATGGATAATAAGATTCCATTTACAATTGATACAGCTAATTCCCTTTTATAGAGCCATCTTAAATTAGATTTATTGATTTGCTGAAGAGTTAATCCTCTTATCGTAATTGTTAAAGTTTGTGTTCCAGCAACTCCACCCATGCTTGCAACAATCGGCATCAGAATAGCTAGATATACTATTTGATCAATTGTTGCTTGAAAGAGGCTTATTGTCAGAGATGCTATAAATGCAGTCATAAGATTAATTGATAACCACAAAATTCTACTCCTTGCTGCTCTTGCTGGTGGGGCAAATGTATCCTCAGCAACTCCAGCCATTCCAAGAAAATTCTGATCAGCGTCTTCCACAATGACATCAACAACATCATCAATTGTGATCCTTCCAATTAGCCTTGATTGACTATCTACAACTGGCGCTGATACCCAATCATTTTTTTCAAATAACCTTGATACATCCTTATCATTTAAACTTGCTTGTAATGGTTGAATTCCACTTTCCATTAACTCTCTTACATTTAAACTGGGATCTGAGACAACAATTGAAGAAATTGGCAAGGATCCTAAATATTTATTTTCTCTTGAAACAACAAATATTTGATCAGTATTTTTTGGTAATTCTCGCTGAGCTCTAAGATATCTCATTACCACCTCAAGATTATGTTTTGGCCTAACACTTATAATGTCGGTATTCATTAAGCCGCCAGCAGAATTCTCTGGATATTCTAAGGCTTGCTGAATTCTTTGCCTATCTCTTTGAGACATGGCTGATAAAATATTTTCTGTTTTTTGATCTGGAAGAACTTGAAGAATATCAACGATTTCATCAAGTTCTAAATCACCAATTATAGTAATAAGTTCTTCAGGTGAAATTTCAGAGATAAGCTCTTGTTGAATCTCATCATGCAATTCTGAAATGATTTCACCTTCATCCTGAGTTTCAATCAGTGACCAAAGAAATTTTCTTTCTTTAGGCGGAAGAGATTCTATGCTATGAGCTACCTCAGAGGGGTGCATGCCAGATAAAATTCTTTTTATCTGATTGATAGATGGTTCAACTTCTTGTCCCTGAATTTTTTTAAGTAGATCCTCAGACGAGAAGTGGTGAGGTGTTATCTCATTCATAACTTCAATTCTAACTCACTAAATTATGAATTATCTATTCCTAGAATTTGGTAAATTTATTTTTTTTCGATATTTTGAGATGGTTCGTCGAGCTAAGTTGAATCCTCGCTTATTAAGTAAATCTGAGATTTTTTGATCGCTTAATTTTGTTTTCTCGCTTTCAATTATATTTTGAATTTCTTCCATTAATTGCAAAGGCGTAACTTTCCTAGTTTTTGATACTGAGCTAGCTAAGAGCGATTTCATTGATACAGCGCCCTTAGGCGTTTGTATATATTTAGAACGTAAAATCCTTGAAACTGTTGACTGGCTAATCTTTAATTTCTTTGCAAGCTCTAAATTTGATAACGGCTTTAGTTCAGCTGATCTATTAGATAAAAAATCAGCTTGTATTTTGCAAATCAGCCTACCAACATTTTGTACAGTCTCATTTCTTTTATTAATAGCTCTGATTAGCCATTTTGCTTCACCCAATTTTTCCTTTAGTTTTTTATTTGCTTTATTTGCTTTATTTTTAACTTGTTTTTCTAAATCTTGATCAAGGCTAATAAAAGGAAAGTTATTTTGCTTAAACCGGACATTAAAATTTTGATTACTATCTGGAATAACTTCTAAGTCTGGTTGGATCAGATATCTAGACTCAAACTCTAAACCAGGTGAAAGATCGCATTTTTTTATTTTTTCAAGCACAGATTGAATAGAATCTTTAGAGTAATGTTTTGCTAAATTAGCTTCAGCATCTTCAAATGAAGAAAATTCAGGATTAAATAGAATTTTGTTTGCGATTTCTAATTCTTCAGCAGGAATAGCTTTTTTTCTTAACTGTATATAAATGGTTTCTTTAAAATTTCTTGCTCCAACTCCAGCTGGGTCTAAATCTTGAACTACATTCTTTAAGACACTTTTAATTTCTTGGATTGAAAAACTGTTTTCCATGAATGCCTCTATTTCATCTAGATCCAATTGAAGCAAACCATTTTCTTCAAGGGATTGTATGATTGCTAATGCAATTATTTTTTCAGCATGACTCAGCCTGATGTCTTCCAATTGAGCCTCAAGATGATTCTGTAAGCTCAATTCATTTGGTAGATTCTCAAGAATGTTAGCATTATCAAAGCTCCCAACTGACTCAATCTCAAAATCTTTTTTTAAGAACGGATTCTCATCTATCTCATTATTAATTTTATTAATGATTTCTAATCTTGATAGTTGAAGAAGATCTATTGATTTTTTTAATTGCGGAGTTATTGATAGCTGCTGATTTTGTCTGAATTCTCTTACAAGCTTAATGGCCATTTTTTAAGAAAACATTTTGCCAAAATATTTTTGTCTAACATGCATATTTTCTTTCAAGCTTTTTTCATTACCTTCACCAATTATCTTGCCTTCATTAAGGATAATAGCCCGACTACACAAGCTTAAAGTTTCTCTTACATTATGATCGGTGATCAAAATAGAAATATTTTTTTTTGAGATCTCTTGAAGCAATTCTTTTATTTCCTCAACAGCAATTGGATCAATACCTGCAAAGGGCTCATCTAAAAGCATGATGCTAGGTTGGCAAATTACAGTTCGAGCTATTTCAACTTTTCTTCTTTGCCCTCCTGATAACATTCTTCCTTTGGTTTTAAGAATTTGTTTTAAGTTAAAGTCATCTACAACTTTTTCTACTTTGCTAATTTGTTGATCTTTATTTCCATCAGTAAATTCTGCGATTCCCAGAAGATTACTTTCCACGCTAAGATCTGAAAATATTGACGATTCTTGAGGTAAATAGCCTAATCCTAAGTTTGCACGAGCATGCATGGGAGTATTAGTTACGTCTTGGTTATTTATAAATACTTTTCCTCCATTTGGAAAAATTAAACCTGCAGCTATGTAAAAAGCTGTTGTTTTTCCAGCTCCATTTGGGCCAAGCAAACCTACAATTTCGTTTGCCCCAATTGAGAAACTAATATCTGTAAGAATTTTTTTTGAGCCAAAAGCTTTTTCAATATTACTCAGCCTTAGGCGATTACTATTCATCTGCAATAATTTGATAAGTAATAAAATTGGACGTGATCAAGTTTCCTTTGTTTAGAAGTCTTGCGTTTCCAATTAAATTAATAGATTTATTTGGATATATTTCAAATGCTTCTGCTTCTCCATCTATCTCCTCAGATTGGATTAATGCTGGATTACCATATATCTCTAATTTTTCATCATCACTGCTTAACAGGGCATTAGAGCCTATAATAATATAGCCATCAATTTTTATCTCAACATTATTTTCAAAAACTAATTGGTTAGTCTGTTTATCGATGGTTACTTGATCTGATTGGATTGAAATGTTTTGAAAGTTCAAATTTTCTGCTGGAACTATAAAAGGGAGATATAAAAATCCATATACAATGAATAAAATTTTATAGTTTTGAGGCATTTCTTTGAATTAAATAATTCCCGCTTCAAGAAGTTGATGCATTGTAATAATGCCAACGGAATCTTCATCATTTGATAATGAATTAACGACCAAGCTAAAGATTTTATTTTTCTCCATAATTTCAGCGGCATCAATAGCAAGAGCGTTGCTTTCAATGCTTTTAAATTTAACCGTCATTACATCCTTGATGGACGTATTATTTATGTCCACTTCATCATTCAAACATCTTCTCAAATCACCATCTGTAAAAACTCCAACAATCTTTTTATTATTTAAAACTAAAGTTAAACCAAGTTTTTTTTCAGTTACTACCATCAATGCTTCTTTTAAAGATGTTGTTTGATCAACCATTGGCGCTTTTTCATTCATAACTGCTAAATCTTTAACTAGTGTTGTGAGTTTTTTTCCAAGTTGTCCAGCTGGATGAGATTTTGCAAAATCATCTTTGCTAAAGCCACGTGCCTCCAACAAAGCAATTGCTAATGCATCTCCAAATACTAAAGCAATTGTGGTTGAAGAAGTTGGGGCCAGATCCAATGGACAAGCTTCCTCATTAGCATTTATTACTAAATTAATCTTTCCAGCTTTTGCAATAGTCGATTTATTGTTGTTAGTAAGAGTAAATATATTAGAAGTTGAGCGCTTTAATGCAGGTAAAATCTCAATTATCTCCTTAGTTTCTCCTGAATTAGACAAAATCAATATTGAATCTTTCTTATTAATCATACCTAAATCACCATGAGCAGCCTCAGTTGGATGTATAAAAAAGGACGCAGTACCAGTACTCGATAATGTTGCTGAAATTTTTTGAGCTATATGACCAGATTTACCAATACCCATTAAAATTAATTTTCCTTGCGTATTAAGAATATTTGAGCAGAGATCTTCAAAATCGGGTTTTATTTGATTGCTTAAACTACTCACAGCGTTTGACTCTATTTCAATAACCTTTAAAGCTGAACTGATAAAATTCCTATCTTTCATATTTTATTTTTAGTTTTTTACTAATGTTATAATACCTCTATGATTCATACTTTGAAATCTCTTGCTTTTGTTCTTTCTATTTTTTGCTTTCACAGCATCGCAATTGCTGAATCTAATCCACATCAATTTATTGATTCCCAAGCTCAAGAAATGGTTTTTATCATAAGAAATAACCAAGCACTCTATGCCAAAGATCCTGAATTATTTAAAGAGAAGATAAATACAATTTTTGAACCAATGGTTGATTTTAGAAGAGTTGGCGCAAGTGTAATGGGTAAAAAGTATTATCTTGCTGCCTCAAAATTGCAAAGGCTTCAATTTATTCAATCATTTAAGGCATCATTGCTTGATACATATTCTTCAACCTTGGCGCAATGGGGCGATCAGAAAATTGTTACTATTTTTCCAGAACCATCTGAATTAAAAACAACCGAGGATGTTCAGCAGAATCTAATTACTTCTAGCAATACTTATCCCATAACCTATAAGGTAAGAAAAGATAAAAATGGAAACTGGCTAATCATTAACATAATTGTGAACGGAGTGAACCTAGGCCTTACTTTTCGAAATCAATTTCAGGCGCTTGCAAAAGAGCATAACGATAATATCGATGAAATAATAAAGCATTGGACTTCTGATGCTAATCTTAATTGATCTTCTGCCAAAACCAATTTAATGGATATCACTCATTTTCTCAAATTACAATTTCCTGAAGCTGAGATCTCTTTTGATGGCGAGGATTGCAACTCAAAAGTCTTAATCGTAAGCAAAGAATTTGAGGGGTTAACTTCCTTGCAAAGACACAAGTTAATTTTAAGTGTTTTAAAAGAGCATTTTAAATCAGGTGAGTTGCATGCTTTGAGTTTAAATACAAAATCTCCATCAGAGATAGGATAGTTATGGAAAAATTAAAGATTATAGGCGGAAATAAGCTATCTGGATCTATTTCTTGCTCAGGAGCAAAAAATGCAGCTTTGCCGATGTTGGCGGCGACAATTTTAAGTGACCAGTCTATTACTTTTAAAAACTTACCCTACCTTCAAGATATTACAACTATGTTTGAAATCTTAGGCTCAATGGGTGCTGAAATAACTTTGAATGAGAGTATGGATTTCACAATTTCGACATCTAAATTGCATGACTTTGAGGCTAGATATGAACTTGTTAAGACCATGCGCGCTTCTATTTTAGTTCTGGGCTCTCTCGTAGCTCGTCATGGTTTTGCAAGAATCGCGCTTCCAGGCGGTTGTGCGATTGGAACAAGGCCAGTTGATTTTCATCTGGATGCTTTAGAAAAACTGGGAGCTAAGATTGAACTAAAAAATGGCTATATTGAAGCAACTGCAAAAAAATTAACTGGGTGCGAAATTAACTTCCCTGGTGTTTCTGTCACCGGAACTGAAAATATTATGATGGCTGCAGTTCTTGCCAAAGGTCAAACGGTTTTAAGAAATGTTGCAAAAGAGCCTGAGGTTCAAGATTTAGCAAACTTTCTTAATTCTATGGGAGCCAAAGTCAATGGAGCAGGAACTGATGAAATTATTATTGATGGTGTTAATGATCTTAATGAAACAGAATTTTCAATTCCCGCTGATAGAATAGAGGCTGGAACTTATTTAATTGCTGCTGCTATAACTGGCGGTGATGTAACTATTTCAAATATTCAAGCTCCACGCATGAATAATATTTTAGATAAATTGAAATTAAGTGGGGCTTCCATAAATATCGGCGATGATTATATTCAGCTGTCCATGAAAGAAAATTCTATTTTGCCGGTAGATATTTCTACAGCTCCATTTCCAGGATTTCCAACAGATATGCAGGCACAATTTACTGTTTTGAACGCATTGTCTAGTGGTTCTTCGGTGGTAACAGAAAATGTATTTGAAAATAGGTTTATGCATGTGCAAGAGCTAAACAGAATGGGTTGTGATATTACAGTTAAAGGCAGTAATGCATTTATTAAGGGAGTTGGCTTTCTTAATGGAGCGCCAGTGATGGCAACAGACCTGCGTGCGTCTGCAAGTTTAATATTGGCGGGACTTTGTGCCAACGGCGAGACGATTGTGGATCGCATTTATCACATCGATAGGGGCTATGAACGAATTGAAGAAAAACTGTCATATCTTGGTGCCAATATTACAAGACTGCCTGATTAGTAGCGATTTTTGCAGAAACAATTATCATATTCAAATGCATCAACATTATTGATTTCATAAAACTTTTCTGTTTTCACTATTTTTGCAGGAGAAATAAAAATGTTTAATACCGCTGATTTTATATTTACATCTGAAACAACTCCTCAGGTCACTACAGATTTAGTTGAGTGTGTAGATCAAGTTAATGATCTCATTGGTATTGCTGATGCTGTAAATGTAACAGATTCACCAAATTGTAAGAGTCGTTTAAATAGCTTATTAGTTGCATCAGAGATCAAAAGAAGAGGGCTAGATGTTATTTTACAGCTAACTGGCAGGGACAGAAATCAGATTGCTTTGGAATCTGTTTTGCTTGGCGCTCTGTCTGTTGGAATAGACAAGGTTCTCTGTTTAAGCGGAGATCAGCCTGACGAAAATGGACCAGCAGTTGTGAATGAATTTAATGGAAATGGATTAATAGAATTATGTAGGGTTTTATCAGAAGGAACTTTGTCTGACGGAACTTCTATTAAAAATCCTATACCAATATCTTCTGGTGCAGCGGATGATTTATACACTCAAATCTCAAAGCCAGACGCGTTAGAAAAATTAGTTGTGAAGATAGAGAAGGGGGCTAGTTTTATTCAAACTCAATATTGTTTTGATTATGATGTCATTAAACAGTATTCAGATAAATTAAACGCTCAAGGCTCTTTTGAAAGTTGCAAGGTGATCATTGGAATGGGACCATTAAAATCCGCTAAACAAGGTGATTGGATGAGAAAAAATTTATGGGGTATAAACATCTCTGACGAAATACTCAATCGATTGGAGGCAAGTCAATCACCTTCAGAAACTGGTGAACAAATCTGTCAAGAGCTGATAGAAAAAATTATGGATTTGCCATGTATTGATGGAGTTCATTTAATGGGCCCCAGCTGTGAAAAGAGTGCGGCAAGAATAATCTCATATTTTAAATAGAATAATTGAATCATCGTAATTTAAGGTTAATATTCGATGAGGTTCAATCAATTGCAATAGTTGGAGCTAGCCCCAATCCCAAGAGAGAAAGCTACAAAGTTATGAAATTTCTTCGAGACTATGGTTTTGATATTTTTCCAGTAAACCCTAATTTAGTTAATACTAAAATTCTCGGTCAAAAGTGTTATGAAAACCTTGAAGCTATAGAGGAAAAAATTGATATGGTTGATGTATTTCGAGCAATAGAACATATCCCAAGCATTACAAATGAAACAATAAAAATTAAAGCCAAAATTTTGTGGATGCAAGAAGGACTGTATAGTGAGGAGGCAGAATCTTTTGCTAAAAATGCAGGCTTAACAGTGGTAATGAATAAATGCCCAAAAAAAATTCTTGAAAAAATAAAATAAATTATGAGCGAAAATACAAAAAACATTTTAAAGATTGATCGAAGTCAGGCAAGTATCCTTCGCTTGGTATTAGATGACCCTAACAATAAAAACTCTCTCTCAAAAGATATGATGAAGCAACTTAAAAAGTGTTTGATTAAAGCATCATCAGATAATTCGGTTAGAGTTATAATCATTTCTGCAGTTGGTGATATTTTTAGTTCAGGGCACAACTTAAAAGATATAACCAAAGCTAGAAAAAATGAAGATGAGGGCAAGGCATATTTTTTAGACCTGTTTAATTTATGCTCCTCATTAATGCAAATGATCGTAAATTGTTCAAAACCAGTCATAGCTGAAGTTAATGGAATTGCAACTGCTGCTGGGTGTCAATTAGTGGCCAGTTGTGACTTGGCAATAGCATCAGATTCTTCAAAATTTGCAACACCAGGAGTAAACATAGGTCTATTTTGCTCTACTCCAATGGTTGCGCTCTCAAGAAATGTTAGCAGAAAAAACACTATGAAAATGCTTCTTACAGGAGACATGATTGATGCTGCTGAAGCAAAAAGAATATCTCTAATTAATGATCATGTTCCAGAAGAAAATCTAGATGATGCTGTTACGTCACTTGCAAATCAAATTTCGACTAAGTCTATTGCAACCATAAGAGTGGGTAAGGAAGCTTTTTATCGACAGTATGAGATGACTCTATCTGATGCGTATGATTACACTTCACAGGTAATGACTGAAAACTCACTTGCAGATGATGCAAAGGAGGGCATTGCCTCCTTTTTAGAAAAACGACAGCCCTTTTGGAGAGACAAATAATTTCCCAGAGTTTTTGTTGGTATGTCATGTCCTATATTGAGGTTTACTGATCAGGAATACCTTCAGTTTCAACTGTGAAATTCTGCATATTAGAATCTTGTAAAATTTGAAAGCTAATCTCATCTCCAGGAAAGGAATTATTTAGGGCATAAGTTAAATTTTCCCATGAAGGAGACTTATCATTAACTGATAATATAATTGCACCAGGTTTTATTTTTCCATTACTAAAAAGAGGCCCATAATTATTAAGTTCTAAAATTTCTAGGCCGTAAGTTGGTTTGTTATTTAAGAGAAATCTCTTAACTTTAACTCTAAAATCTCCAACCCATGATTTCTTGACAGAGCCATATTGAATTATCTCTGATGCAACCTCTATCATTTTATTAGCCGGGAGAGCAAAACCAATTCCAGCATAAGAACCAGTTTTTGAAAAAATTTTCGTATTCATTCCAATAAGATTGCCTTTATGATTAATTAAAGCACCTCCAGAATTTCCTGGATTAATTGCAGCATCAGTCTGAATCAGTTCAAGATATGGATTTCCATAATCTCTTCCAGTAGCACTAATAATTCCACTGGTAAAAGTTTTGCCCAGTCCAAATGCATTTCCAACTGCAATTACCTGATCACCCACTTGAACTGACGCGCTATTTGATACTTCAATAGGTTTTAAATCAACCTCGGGATTAATTTTAATTACCGCAAGATCAGATCTTTGATCAAAGCCTATCAAAGATGCTGGATAAACCTGACCACTATCCATTTCTACTTCAACGATACTTGTGCCTTCAATTACATGAAGGTTAGTAATAATGTATCCATCATTAGAAATAATGATTCCAGAACCAACGACTTCATTTCTAGATCCGCCGTTAAATAATTTGGTTCCATTATTTTTTTTAGAGCTTATGTTGATGACAGAAGGAGATGCCTTTAAAATTGCTTCTACATATGCATCCTCATTCGACATATTTACAGAAAGATATGTCAGAATACCAATCAAGATTAAAAAATTTATTCTCGAAAGTTTGTTATCAAAAAGTCTCATATGTCCATTAAATCAATAATATGAAGGATATAAAAGTTGTACTAGAGAATTTTTTGACTCAAGGCATAGTTCTTGACAATGCTCAAGCTTCATTCCTGGAAGAATTTATTTCTATTGAGTCACAGCTAAAGCCAAAGTTATTTTTTTCTAAAAATAATTTAATTGGTAATTTGTATCTTTACGGTCCAGTTGGAAGAGGTAAAACAATGTTACTTCAAGCAATCAATGATTATTACTTCTCTAATGCAGGTACATTTCATTTTGTAGAATTTATGCAACTTGTGCATAAAAAATTATCTGATTTTTCTGGAAATAGCGACCCTCTATTGATGGTTGTAAAAAGTCTCTCTAAGGATTATAAAATAATTTTTCTAGATGAATTTCAAATTGAGGACATTGCAGATGCAATGATTATAGGGACTTTAATTGAATCATTAACAAACAAGGGCACTAGATTAATGATCACATCTAATTCTCCCCCAGATGATCTCTATAAAAACGGCCTTCAGAGAGCAAAATTTTTAAAAACTATTAATTTTATAAATAGTAATTTTTTCATTCATCACCTTTTAGGTACTGAAGATTATAGGTTAAGAGAAATTGCGCATTTTGATAGCTCTGCTAATGATAGAAATAGTGATAAAAGTGTTAGGGATTTCTTGCAAAGAACATTTAATTCAGAAATTACTAACAAAACAAAATTTTCAGTCAGCAGCAGAACATTTAATTGTTTAGGTTGCTCAGAGAAAATTTTATGGCTTTCTTTTGATGAATTTTTTTCATCGCCATGTGCAAGCAAAGATTTTATTGAGATTGTTAAAATGTATGAATGGGTTTTTATAAATAACTTTCATTCATGCAATGACGATAACATTGATAAATTGAGAAGATTTATTAGTTTTATTGATATTGCATATCAAGAAAAACAAAAATTAAAATTCTTCTTTGATCCAAAGTTAATAAATAACTTTTATTCTGGAGATCAATTAGTTCATTTATGGGTTCGGACTGAAAGCAGGCTTCATGAGATAACAACTACAAAATATCTTCAAAATTTAGAGAAAAACTAAACTAAATGAATTAAAATATTGATTAAATAGCGTGTAAACATTAACATTCTCATCTAATTTTTTTCTTTAAACATAAAAAGTAATGAAAACTCTTTCACTAAGAAAAGAAGACGCTCAACATGATTGGTATGTTGTAGATGCTTCAGACAAAATTCTAGGACGTTTAGCCACAAAAATAGCTGATCGAATCAGAGGCAAAGACAAACCTACCTTCACTCCACATACTGATGCTGGAGACTATGTAGTGGTCATCAATGCAGAAAAAATTCGGGTCACTGGAAAAAAATTTGATGATAAAAAATATTATACCCACTCTCTTTACCCCGGCGGTTTGAAGACTAAAGTGTTCAAAGATCTTATTGAAGTTAAGCCTGAATATATTATAGAGGAAGCTGTTAAAGGCATGCTTCCAAAAAATAAACTTGGAAAGCAAATGTTCAAGAAACTTAAAGTATATAAGGGAGATAATCATCCCCACGAATCACAAGAACCCCAAGTTTGGGAGCCAAAACTATGAGTGCAGATATCCATTACGCAACTGGCAGAAGGAAAACTTCATCAGCTAGAGTTTATCTTTCAAAAGGAAAAGGAAAAATACTAGTTAACAACAAAGAGCTATCCCATTATTTTGGTAGGCAAGTTGCTCAAATGTTAGTACTGCAACCTTTGAAATTAACAGAGCTAGATGAAAAAGTAGACATAAAGGCTATGGTTAAAGGTGGAGGAAGCTTTGGTCAAGCTGGAGCAATTAGGCATGGTATCTCAAGAGCTTTGCTTGAATTTGATGAAGGTCTAAGACCGCAGCTAAAATCTGCAGGGTTTTTGACGAGAGATGATAGAAAAGTAGAAAGGAAGAAGCCAGGATTAAAGAAAGCAAGAAAAAGCTCTCAATTTTCCAAACGTTAATTTCTTTT
>CETM01051523.1_pt1 | contig 24657 bp, 18 predicted proteins | sample 361451 | NCBI WGS metagenome assembly CETM01 (sample SAMEA2622690, study PRJEB7988) | marine metagenome | isolation source: saline water (ENVO:00002010), including
ACTTTTGTATTTTTAGTAATCGGATACTTAATTTATTTAATCAGAAAACGTGCAATATTTTAGTCTTAATACAAATGTGAATCAGCTGAGAATTGGAAATAATACCTCAAATGGAATAGGTAAAGAAGTAGGGCGATTTATTGTTGCTACAATGGATATCCCATGGAAAATTTTAAAAAACAAATTGGGAAAGTCTCCTGAATCAATAATTTTTGTAGAAAGTGTTGAAAAAAAGTGGATTGATGATCAAATAAAAAAGTTGCCTGAATTTGATTGCGTTATCGGTATTGGGGGTGGAATGGCAATTGATACAGCTAAATATATTTCATGGAAATGTGAAAAAAAATTAGTTTCTATCCCTACAATTTTAAGTGTTGATGCCTTTACAACCCCTGCTGCTGGAGTTAGGGTTAATCATGAAGTGGAATATCTCGGAAAATCCAGTCCTGATCCTTTAATTATAGATTATGATGTTTTAAAAACAGCTCCAAAAAATTTAAATATTGCTGGAGTAGGAGATTTATTATCAATCCACACTGCATCTTTTGATTGGGCTTATGCAAATTCAAAGGATAAATCCGAATATCCCTTCAAAAAAGAAGCAATCAATGGAGGAAAAAAAATATTGGATTTTATATATGATAACATAGGGAACATAAAAGAAAACAATAATAATGGATTAAGAGCAATTGTTGAAGCCTACATAAGTTTAAATACTATATGCCTGCCAATAGATCATTTTAGAATTGAGGAAGGTTCTGAACATTATCTTTTTTATGAATTAGAAAAAAGATTAAAAAGATCTTTCATCCATGGCGAAATAATCGGTTTAGGAATCTACTTGATGAGTAGGCTTCAAAAAAATAAATTTGACTTCATAACAAATGTAATGGATTCTGTATCATTAGACTACCATCCTGTTAAAATGAAAATTGAAAGAAAAGATTTAATGGAATCACTGCTTAATCTTAAAGATTTTGTTAAGAGTAAAGAAAAACTTTGGTATACAATAATTGATGATAGCGAAATAGATGAAAATTGGATAACTGAGAACATAAAAGATTTGAAATTTTAGTTTGCAATGGATCTGAAAATTAAAAATAAGGTAGCTTTTATCTCGGGGTCATCATCTGGAATAGGATACGCAACAGCTAAAGTTTTGCTTAATGAAGGAGCTAAGGTTTATATCAATGGAAAAGACAAAAAAAAATTAGATGATTCCACTGAAAAACTAAAAAAATCGTTTCCAAAATCTCATGTTTTTGCTGTCCATGGTGACTTTTTACAAGAAAATCAAGTAGATGAAATAATAAAAAAATTGCCAGATATAGATATCCTAATAAATAATGTCGGAATTTATAAGTCTCAATCTTTTTTTAAAACAAAATTTGATGACTGGATGGATCCTTTCCAAGTAAATTTTATGAGCGGTGTAAGACTTTCAAAACATATTCTGCCATCAATGTTATCAAAAAACTGGGGGCGCATAATTTTTATTTCTAGTGAATGTGCTTATTTAGTACCTGAAGACATGATCCCTTATAGCGTTACTAAAGCTTCAATGCATGCACTATCAAAAGGATTAGCTAATCTCACCAAGGGAAGTGGTGTAACTGTGAACACAATAGTTCCTGGATCTACACTGAGTGAAGGGGCCGAAGATTTTTTAACTTCCCTATCTAAAAAGGATAATATTCCTGTTGAAGAAGTGAAAAAAAGATTTTTTGAAAATGTAAGAACCTCTTCTTTGATTAACAGATTTGCAAATATGAATGAAGTTGCTACTACGGTTGCTTATTTATCTAGTCCACTCTCAAGTGCAACAAATGGTTCTGTCATAAAAGTAGAAGGAGGAAGTACTAGCTAACTTATTTAAAAAATATTTATAATTTAATGCCATGTTAAGAAAGGACTTTATAAAGAACTTGTCATTAGGAGTGCTAGCTTTCCCTTTAGCCAAAAATTCATTTACTAATTATGATAGTGGGAGTAAAGATTTGTTTAAAATTTCACTTGCACAATTTTCACTTTTTAGATTAATAAGATCTGGAGAAATGAAACCCTATGATTTTGCTAAAATCTCCTCAGAATTAGGTTTTAAGGGGCTTGAATATATGAGTGCTCTGTATAAGGGAGGATTCATGAGTGATTCAAAATTTTCTCTTACAGATGCGATTAAATTTGCTAATAAAAGCAATTCACTTGCTAAAGAATATAATCAAGAAAATGTTCTAATCATGGTAGATGTTGAGGGAAATCTTTCTTCTGAAAATTCCTCTGAAAGAGCCACTGCAATAGAAAATCATTATAAATGGATTGATTGTGCAAATAGGATGGGATGTCATTCGATCAGGGTTAACTTATACGGATCAAATGATCCCGATACCTGGAAAAAATCATCGCAGGAAAGTCTTAACTCTCTATGTGAATATGCTAAAGATTTTAATCTCAATATAATTGTAGAAAATCATAATGGACTTTCCTCAAATCCAAAATTACTTGTTGAAGTAATTAAATCTCTAGATTTTAAAAATTGTGGTACCCTTCCAGATTTTGGAAACTGGTGTATTACACAAGATGAAGAAAAAAGAAATGAATTATATGCTCTTTACCAAAGGGAAAAGCCGCCAAGTGATGATGAGATAAAATCAATTGGGGATATATGTGTTGAAAAACATGACCCTTATAAAGGAATGGAAATAATTCTACCTTATGCAAAAGGTGTTAGTGCAAAATCTCAATTTTTTGATCCTCAAGGAAATGAATCTTCAATAGACTATAATAAAATGTTATCCTTGGTAATAGAGTCAGGATACGAAGGTTATATAGGTGTGGAATATGGAGGGTTTTTAATGTCCCCTATTGATGGGACTATTGCAACAAAGAATCTTCTTAACAAGACTTTAAAAAATTTGGTTTGAATTATACAATAATACATTTAACATCTATAACTTTATTAACTAATTATTCTTAACAATATGATTTCAAGATTAAGCCCACTTCATAGTATTTTTTGTTTGTTTTTATTGCCATTAATTGTTTTTTCTTGTAGTTCAGAGTCAAAAGAACTAACACCGTTAGAAAAATATGTCAAAACACGTACAGAAGATTTTTCATATGAAATTAAAGATACATTGTCAGGAGATAAATGGAAAGCATACCATGTTAAGATGTATTCAGGAAAGTGGCTTGATGAATCACAAGTTGATCAGCCTCTTTGGTGGCACTGGGTTGATATAATTGTCCCTGAGGAATTAGACCATAAAACTGCAATGTTATTTGTAGGAGGAGGTACCAATAAAGATGAAAAGTTTTTATTAGACAGTACCGCTGTAGGTTTTGCGCTTAAAACTAAATCTGTAATTGCACAAGTAAGTAATATCCCATTTCAGCCTATTAATTATCTTGATGTTGAACAAAAAGAATTTTATGAAGACGATTTAATCGCATATGGGTGGGACAAATTCCTAAAATCTGGCGCAGAAGATTCGTCTCTATATTGGCTTGCCCGTTTTCCCATGACTAGAGCTGTAGTTAGAGCCATGGATGTTATACAAGAAATTAATTTATCAGAAAAATCAATTATTAATTCTTTTTTTGTTGCTGGTGCCTCAAAAAGAGGATGGGCAACATGGACTACTGCAGCAGTAGATAAAAGAGTAGTTGGAATTGCCCCAATTGTTATTGATATGTTAAATGTTATCCCAAATTTTGATCATCACTATCAATGTTATGGTGAATTTAGTCCTGCAGTGCAAGATTATGTAAATTATAAAATTGTAGATTGGATGGATTCTAAAGAATATGATAAACTAATTGCTGTGGTTGAACCATATAACTTTAAAGAAAAGTTTACAATGCCAAAATTTATAATAAATGCGGCTTCAGATGAATTTTTTGTAACTGATTCTTGGCAATTTTATTGGGATGATTTGCCAGGAGAAAAACACTTAAGATATGTCCCAAATGCAGGCCATAGTCTTGAAGGAACGTACCAACTAGAAAATTTAGCTTCTTTTTATTACCGCTTTTTAAATAACATAAATCAACCTAATTGGAATTGGAAAATTAATAATGATACTATTTTTGTAAATATTAATCAAGGGCAGGATTATAAAATAGCAAAATGGGAAGTAAATAACCCAAAAGAAAGAGATTTTAGAATTTATAAAATAGGTAAAACATGGCAGAAAAAAGATATAGAAACTAATGGCAAAGGTCATTATGCTATTCCTGTAAAATCGGATAAGGGATATACTGCTGCTCTTGTTGAAGTTGTATTTGATCCTAATAGCGACAACCCTTTAATTCTATCAACTGGAACATTGGTTAGTCCAAAAGAATACCCTTTTGAAAAATATGTGCCTGAGAAAAGCCTTGGGACAAAAAATAACTAGATCTTTTTGTTTTTTAGTTGGTCTGCAGCAAAATTTGCTGCTCTGGCTGTAATTGCCATAAAAGTTAGGGATGGATTTTTAGTTCCAGAGGTAGTCATGCATGCTCCATCAGCAACAAAAACGTTTGAACAAAGATGCATTTGGTTCCATTTATTTAAAATAGATTTATTTGGGTCATCCCCCATTCTAGCCCCTCCAACTTCATGAATATCTAATCCAGGAGCCTGTTTTGTATCATATGGGTTTATATCCTTACATCCTGCTCTTTCAAGCATTTTTTTTCCTTCACTTAAAAAGTCTTTTATCATTAATTCATCATTTTTTGTGTAATCAACAGATATTTCAATTATTGGTATTCCATAATTATCGATTGCTTTTCCCAGACGAACATGATTAGAATAAATTGGAATATTCTCTCCCTGCATCATCATATAAATAGACCAAGAGCCAGGTTTAGAAATATTATCGACAAACTCATTCCCATATTGAGCCCCTTTCCATTGGTTAGTTTCTCTCCACCAATTATCTCTAGAAGCAGTATAAAAAACCATATATCCTCCCTTGAAGTTCATGTCTTGAGAATTCCTGTTTCTAAATGTTGGCATCATTATAGAGGCTGGTCTTCTGCCAGAGTAATATGAATTTTTAAAACCATTAAACTTAGCATTCACTTTCCCTCTATAATTGTGAAAGCTTATATAACGACCTAGCAGTCCGTTATCATTGCCTAAGCCATTGGGGAAACGATTAGAAGTAGAATTAAGAAGAACTAAATTGGTGTTGATTGTTGCTGCATTTACAAAAATGCACCTTGCCGAAATTGTTTGCACCTTTTTAGAAAGTCTGTTGATTATTTGAACTCCTTTTGCTTTTCCAAGCTTTTCATCATAAATTATTTTTTCAGCTATGCTATCAGTCAATAAAGTTAAATTTCCCGTTTTTTCAGCCCATGGTAGTGTAGAAGAAGTTGAGCTATAATAGCCTCCTAGTGGGCATCCTCTTTCGCATAAAGTTCTAGCTTGACATTGGGTTCTTCCCTGCTTTATAAATTGATCTTTCATTTCAGTCAGATGAGCAGTACGGCTTATAACTGGAGTTCGGTCATTAAAATTTTCCTTTATCCTTTTTTGTATATATTTTTCAACAGCATTCATTTCCCATGGTTTTAAAAATTCCCCATCAGGGGCTTCTTCTAAACCATCTTTATTGCCAGCTACGCCAATAAAGGATTCCACTCGGCTATACCAATTGGAAAGGTCATCATACCCTATGGGCCATGGAATTGCATATTTATCTCTCGAAGAAGATTTAAATTCGTTCTTACTCCATCTTTGAACCTGTCTTGCCCACATTAAACTTTTCCCCCCAACTTGATAGCCTCTTATCCAATCAAATGGTTTAACTTGTTTGTATGGATGTTCATTGTCTTTAACAAAAAAATGTTCAGTAGCTTCATTAAAAGCATAACATCTTGATACTACAGGATTTTTATTGGTAGTCTCCTTTGGCAAATATCCCTTATACTCAAAATCCCAGGAGTTTTTCCATGCCGTTGGATAATCTTTTATATGTTTTACGTCTTTCCCTCTTTCTATGACAAGAGTTTTGAATCCTTTTTCACAAAATTCTTTAGCAGCCCAACCCCCTGACATTCCAGAACCAATAACAATCACATCAAAATCTGTGTCCATATTTAATTATTAAGTTGCCCATGATTTATCCTTGGGGTCAAGCGGTATCTCTCCAACATATTTCCCAGGAATTGGATCAAATCGTAAAACTTTTTTTGCTCCATATTCAGATCTAAAAAAGGCAAAAAGAATTAGTCTTCTTATGCCATATATCCATTGATAGGAATTTTCAAAAATTGGATTTTGAGGACTTGAAAAAATATCATCTAAAACTAATTTCATTTTACTATTCTCCAATTTTTGAAACGGAAAGGAAAATTTATTTTCACAATATTTTTGCAGATGATGGGATCCTTCTATAAAACTTTTCTTTTCCTTAATGGATAAACAATTTTCAATATAGCAGTGTAAAAAAGCTCCAAGGTTATTTTCCTTTCTAAATTCAATGTAATGATCTCCCAGAATGTTTCTCCCAAGACTTTCAAAAAGGATGCCGAAATCTCCCCCGTCAATTTCCCTATCAGACTTTAAAGCCTTTAGCAAAATGTTTTCGGGTAATACACCAATTGAAAAAGTGGCCTTTGCAATTATCCCTAGTGAGCTTCTCCTATCCATGAGATGAAATATCTATTTGCTAAAGATAAAAATCTTTGAGTAATCAAAATGTGAAACTTTTATTTTGGTTATTTAAATTAATTATAGATAAGAGAAAAAAAAATAGATTTTTCTTTGCTAAAGAAAAATTTATAGATACTTTGCAATTGTTAACTAAATGTTAATTTAAATTAAAATCTTAACTATATGAAAAAGAACCAATTATTAGCCTTTATATCTACGCTACTAACTTTTTTTGTAAGCGCAGGTATTTATGCTCAAACAGTTAATGGTACTGTTACGAGTGAAGACGGTCCCCTACCAGGGGCAACCGTTCAAGTAAAGGACACTGATAGGGGAACAAGTACTGATTTTGATGGAAATTACTCTATAGAAGCATCTTCGGGTGATGTTCTGGTAATTTCTTTTGTCGGATTTGCTACTCAGGAAATACCTGTCGGGGACCAAGACCAAATAAATGTTACTCTTCTAGCTGACAGTGAACTAGAGGAAATTATTGTAACTGGATACCGCTCTCAAGCTAGAGGAAGCGTAACCGGCTCTGTAGCAACAGTTAATGTTGCTGATGCAGTAAAAGTGCCCGTTTCAAATGCTGCTGAAGCACTTCAGGGTAGAGTCGCTGGCCTTACTGTTATCAACAGTGGTCAACCGGGTGCTGCTCCAATTGTTCGTATAAGAGGGTACAATACTCCAAACAATAATGATCCTTTATATGTTATTGATGGCGTACAAACAACTGATGCGTTCGTTTTGAATAGTATAAATCCAAATGATATTGAAAATATAAGTGTTCTTAAAGATGGAGCAGCTTCGATATATGGAGCTAGAGCATCTAATGGTGTAATACTTATAACTACTAAAACCGGAAAAGGTGTTGAAGGAACTAAAATTAGTGTTGATGTATCTTATGGTGTTCAAAATGCAACTAACCTTCCTACTTTATTAACTGCTCAACAACACGGCGAAATGTTATGGCAAAGTTATGCTAATGATGGCGTAGCTCCCGACCATGTGCAGTATGGAAATGGGGCATCTCCTGTAATTCCAACAACTATTCAAGGAATAACAAATGGTAAAACTTTAAATGTCCCTGCCGGAGGAACGGATTGGTTTGATGCAATTTTTGATCCTGCGCCAGTTTCAGATATTAATGTCTCTGTCGCAAGTGGATCTGAGAGTTCAAATTTCTTGTTTTCAATTAATCATTTGAAGAGAGATGGTATTATGATAGAGTCTTCATATGAGAGAATTGGGGTAAGACTTAACTCTGACTTTCAAGTTAGTGACAATATAAGGGTAGGTCAAACAATGAATGTTACTACTGATGTTGAAAACAACCCCGGATCACGTACTCAAGAAGCATTCAGAATGTCTCCATTAATTCCTTTAAGAGCTACTGATGGTACTTTTGGTGGAATTTATGTTACATCTAATAACTTAGGTAATGTAACAAGTCCACATGCTACTCTTAAAAGATCAAGTGATGACTATGCTAAATCAGTTAGAGCTATTGCAGGCGTTTATACTCAAATAGATCTTACTGATGATATATACGTTAAAACTTCAATTAATGGACAGTTTAGAACATTTATGAATAGACAGTTTGATGATTATACTCCAGAAGCTGAAACTAATTCAGGTGGGGCTCTGCGCGAGCAAGCATTTAATCAATATGAATGGAACTGGACTACATTAATTAACTGGGAGAAAACAATAGGAAATCATGCCATTGATGCTTTTGCTGGATATGAGGCGGTAAAAAATTATTTTAAAGGACACCAAATGTCTAGAACTAACTTCTTATTTGATACTCCTGAATTCGTTCTTTTATCTACAGGAACAGGTACTCCTAATGTTGATTATGCAAGTGAAAACTGGAATACTTTAGCTGGTTATTTCTTTAATGCTAGTTATTCTTACAAACGTAAATATTTATTTACGGGAAGTATTCGTAGTGATAAAACTTCAAGATTCTCGAAAGATCAACAAGATGACTTCTTCCCTTCAGCAAGTGTTGCATGGGTAATAGATAAAGAAAATTTCTTTAATAATAGCTTCTTTAATTCTTTGAAATTAAGAGTTTCTTATGGTGAGATAGGTAATCAAAGTTTACCTGCTTCTAATCCTGATGTGAATATTTCTGCTTTGTCTGAGGACACAGCCTTTTATTCATTTACTGGGGCTAGAGGAAATGTTAGTACAGGTGCAGCGCTTACAAGTGTAGGAAATCCTAATTTAACATGGGAGACATCTGTAACTCAAAATTTAGGTATAGATTTCTCTATGTTGAACTCTAAATTATCAGGTAGTTTTGAACTCTTTAAAAACACAACCAAAGACTTAATTGTAAGAGATAATTCTGTTATTAGTACAACTGCAATTGATGCTGGTGCTCCTTTTGTGAATTTAGGTGAAGTACAAAATACTGGAGTCGATGTTTCATTAAATTATTCTAATGAGGCTAATTCTGGATTAAAATATAATTTTAATCTGAACATTTCTTCATATAAAAACGAGGTGCTAGCGTTAGTTAATGATACGCCAGCTTTCGGAAGTAGCTTTAGAGAAGGAAGTGTTACAAGAACAGCAGTTGGAGAACCAATTTCTCACTTTTATGGGAAACCTCATGATGGACTAACCTCAACTGGACGTCTTAACTTTATTGATTCAAATGGTGATGGATTAGTAAATGATTCTGATAGAACTATAATCGGTAATCCTCATCCGGATTATACTTTTGGACTAAACATGAATTTCGCATATGAAAATTGGGATCTGTCTCTATTTTTAAATGGATCTCAAGGTAATGAAATCTATAACTGGGTTAAGATATACAGTGAATTCCCAACTTTTGTTCATGGGAATAGAGTTGATAACGTTCTTAATGCATGGACTCCATCAAACACAAACACAAGTGTACCAGCTTTATCAACAGGTGTGCAAAATGGAGAAACAGCTCCTAACTCATACATGGTTGAGGACGGTTCGTACACGAGATTAAAATCTGTACAATTAGGATATAATTTTCCTGCAATTGGAATGTTTGAGAGCATGAGGGCTTATGTTTCTGCAACAAACTTATTTACAATAACAGATTACAGTGGGATGGATCCTGAGGTTGCAAGATCAGGAGCCTTAACTTTAGGAGTTGATACAGGAACTTATCCTGCTCCTAGAATAGTTTCCGTTGGACTTAATTTAAATTTTTAAAAAATGAGAAATATATATTTAATTTTAATAGGCTTATTAGTCTTAACAGTTAATTGCTCGGAAGAGTTTACAGACGTTGATCCGATTGGATCATTAAACGATGCTCAGTTGGCAAATCCAACTGGTGTTGAATTATTATTAACAGGTGCTTACTCTGTTTTAGATGCTGGCAGAAATGGTGGTATTGGAAACTATTGGGGCCGTAGTGCTGATAATTGGGTAGCGGATGTAGCTTCTGATGATGCCCATAAAGGGAGTACTGATGGTGATCAGCCTGACCTATATGAACTTGAATTATTTAACTGGCAAACGGGTAATGGTTATTTCATGGCTCGTTGGGAAGTTTTATTTGCAGGTGTTAATAGATCTAATGCAGTTATCAACTTAATTGCTGGTAGTGAAACTCCTGCTAATTTCATTGTGGAAGAAGCGCAGGCAAAGTTTTTAAGAGGGCACTATAATTTTGAATTAAAAAAGCATTTTGATAATGTTCCTAGTATAACTGAAGTGAATGCTGCCGAATTAAATTATAATGTTGCAAATAGTGGTGCAACTCAGTTATCATGGGCAGATATAGAAGCTGATTTTACTTTTGCAAAAGACAACCTTCCTGCTTCGCGTGCAGGCGGTTATGCAGTTGGAAGACCAATTGCTTCAACTGCTCAGGCGTTCTTAGGAAAAGCTCAACTATTTCAAGGAAAATGGGCTGAAGCTTCAGCTAATCTTGAAACTGTAATCGGTACAGGGATATATGATTTACATCCTCAATTGGTTGATAATTTTAGATCAGCTACTGAAAATGGTGCTGAAGCTATGTTTGCCATTCAATATTCAGCTGATGATGGACAAGTTAAACAAGGTAATGCTTCAGGAGCATTAAATTATCCTGCAGCATTTGGATGGTGTTGTGGTTTTTATCAACCGACCCAGGACTTAGTTGATGCATATCAAACTGAAAATGGTTTACCTATGTTTGATACTTTTCAAGCAAGTTCTGCTATGGATCATGATTATGGCATTACTTCAGATCAAGCATTTACTTTACCAACAGCTACTGTTGATCCACGTTTAGATTTCACAGTTGGAAGAAGAGGAGTTGATTATAATGGGTATGGAATACATGCTGGAAAATCATGGATTCGTGCTAACTTTTCTGATATTTCCGGGCCATATTTGCCTAAGAAAAACATCTTCCAAGCAGATGACGCTAATAACTTTGCTCAAGGAGGTTGGGGTCAAAATCTTTCTGGTCTAAATTATCATATAATGCGATATGCAGATGTTCTTTTAATGGCTGCTGAAGCTGCTGTTGAAACAGGAAGTCTTGAGAGAGGAAGAACTCTTGTTAATCTAGTTAGAAACAGAGCCAAAACTATGACTCCTGTAGCTGGGACTAATCCTGATATAGAATTGTACAATGATCCTTGGGTAGACCAAGCTGTTGCTCGTAAAGCAGTTCGTTTCGAAAGAAGATTAGAATTAGCAATGGAAGGTCATCGTTACTTTGATCTAGTAAGATGGGGTAATATGACTCCTCATATGAATGCTTATATAGCTAATGAAGCTGCAACTATTACAACTTTTGGTAAAGGTCAATCGTTTCAAGATAAACATGTTCGATATCCAATTCCTTTATCTGCTATTGACCTTAGTGGCGGAGTATTAGTTCAAAATCCTGGCCACTAATTTTATAAGTTAATTTTTAATAAAAAAGCTCCTTTTCTAAAGGGGCTTTTTTATTAAACTTTCAAGAATGAGAAACATTTTTTTATTTAAAATATTTCCTTTATTAATTATTTTTTTAGTAATTACTTGTTCTTCCAATGAGGAAGAACCATCAAATCAAATGGAAGTTTCAACAGAAACTTCCTATTTAATTGGAGAAGATCTGACACTAATTTGGAGTGATGAATTCGATTATGAAGGATCTCCAGATATAGATAAATGGCATCACCAAACTATTGCTCCAAACAATGGAAGTTGGTGGAATGGGGAACTACAACATTATACTGACAGAATAGAAAATTCTTATGTTAACAATGGAACACTTAAAATTAAAGCTAAAAAAGAACAATATGAATTTGATAATTCTTCAAAATCTTATACTTCTGCTAGGCTTAACTCAAAATTTTCTTTTAAATACGGAAGAATTGATGTAAGAGCTAAACTTCCAAAAGGAGCTGGAACATGGCCTGCTATATGGACACTTGGTGCAAACATTAATGAAATTGGAAATTATTTTGGAGACCAATTTGGAAATGTTGGCTGGCCGGCTTGTGGAGAAATTGATATTATGGAACAAAATGGATGGAATAAAAACACTGTTATTGGTCATCTTCATTGGGAAGATAATTCTGGTCAATATAAAAACCAGGGGGGTACCAAAAGTATTGAAAATTCACATGATGAATTTCACATCTATTCATTAGTTTGGGATAGTTCAAAAATTTCTATTCTTTTAGATGATAATACCTTTTTTACTATGTCAAATACATCCAACAATCCTTATGATAATGATCATTATCTACTTCTTAACATAGCTGTAGGCGGAAATCTTGGAGGAGATGTTCCCTCTAATTTTTCAGAAGAAATTATGGAAATAGATTATGTAAGAATTTATCAATAACTCTTTTCAAAATGAAGATCAAGTCAGTGCATATAAAATCTTTTTTTGTTTTAATTATATCAATCATAATTCTTGGTTGTGACAATAATTCAGAAAATCTTTTTGTTAAAATAGACAGTAGCACAAGTAATGTTAAGTTCAATAATCAAATAATTGAAACTGATACTTTAAATATCCTAAATGAAGAGTATGTTTTTAATGGGGGAGGTGTGGCAGCTGCTGACTTTGATAATGATGGAAAAACTGATCTTTTTTTTACTGGAAATCAGCAACCCAATAGACTCTATTTGAATCAAGGTGAATTTGTTTTTAAAGACATTAGTGAATCTGCAAAAATATTAGCTCAAGATAAGTGGTCTACAGGGGTTACTTATATTGACATTAATAACGATAATCTTTTGGATATATATGTTTGTGCTGCTATGTATAAAGAAAATCGAAGAAATATGCTTTTTATAAACAAAGGAGTTAATCCAGAAACAGGAATTATTTCATTTGAAGAAAAAGCGTCTGAATATGGTATTGACGATGCTGGCAATAGCATGGGATCTGTCTTTTTTGATTACAATAAAGATGGCTTTATTGATCTTTTTGTTCTAAACAATGAACAAAGTAAAACGATTCCTACAAACTATAGAAAAAAAATTAAAGATGGAACTGCTGTTAGTAATGATCGACTATACAAAAATAATGGCGATGGAACTTTTTCTGATGTTACAATAGAATCTGGAATTACAGTGGAAGGATTTGGCTTAGGAGTTGCTATCTCTGATGTGAACTATGATGGCTGGCCAGATATATTCATTGGTAATGATTATATAACAAATGATCTCTTATATATAAATAACCAAGACGGAACATTCTCTAATAAAATAAGAGATTTTATTAAACATCAAAGTATGTTCTCTATGGGTGTAGATATATCCGATTTTAATAATGATGGGTATCCTGATATTGTATCCTTGGATATGCTTGGCGAATCAAACTATAGAAAAAAAACGACTATTTCATATAGCAATTATGAAACTGTTTTTTTAAATCAAAAATGGGATTATGAAACCCAACATTCAAGGAATATGCTGCATCTTGGAAATGGGAATAATGTCCCTTTTAGTGAAATCGGAATGCTTTCCGAAATATATCAAACCGATTGGAGCTGGTCTCCTTTATTCTTTGATGCAGATAATGATGGGCTTAGAGACTTGTTTATAACAAATGGTTTTCCAAGAGATATAACAGATAAAGATTTTTCTGATTTTCGACAAAGTGTTGCCCGATTTGTCAATAGTTCAATCCTTCTAGATTGCATTCCGGTTGTAAAACAATCAAATTATTCTTTTAAAAATAATGGCGATCTAACTTTTTCTGACAAAAGTAATGATTGGGGGCTTGAAATACCTTCATTTTCAAATGGTGCTGCTTATGCAGATCTTGACAAAGATGGTGATCTAGACTATATAGTTAATAATATAAATGATGAAGCATTTATCTTTAATAACACTTCTGAAAAATCTCTAAACAATAAGTATTTAATGGTTAAACTAAGAGGCCCTGAAAATAACACTACAGGAATAGGGGCCAAGATTGCCGTAAGGTTTCAAGGGGATAAATTTCAAACCCAAGAGATCTATCACACTAGAGGATACATGTCTGGAGTTGAAAACATAATTCATTTTGGTCTTGGAGATCTTGGGGAAATTCTTTCAGTAGAAGTTCTTTGGCCAGATGGGTCTTTTCAAAGAATCTCTGATGTTAAATCAAATCAAACCATTGAATTCCTTTATAACAATTCAAATGATTTAGACGATCAATCAATCCGTTTCCCTCTAATTAAAAAAGATTATGACAAAATGTTTAACGAAGTGTCTAAAATTAAAGACATTAACTTTAAACATTCTCAAATTGATCAAGCAGACTTCCATTTTCAAAGATTACTGCCAAGAAAAATCTCTGAATCATCTCCTAAAATAGTTTCTGGAGATTTTAATAATGATCGCTTAAATGATTTTGTCGTATCGAATTCAAAAGGTGCTTCTCCAAAATTATTCTTACAAAATAATGATGGAAAATTTAATGAATCTACACTTTTCAAATCTGATCATTTTAATGACTATGAATATGAAGATTTAGCAACTTTGGATTATGATCTTGATAATGATTTGGATTTAATTTTTTTAGCAAACAAAGAAAATTATTCAAAACAACTTTTTGAAACTAAAATTGAACTCTTAAGAAATGATGGTAATGGAAACTTTGAATTGGAAAGTGGCAATTTTCCACAAATGGATTCTCAAGGCTCAATTATTCGTGTTAATAATAACATTAATGAAAGGCTTACTGATATTTTTATTGGAGGAAAAACCAGACTAATAAAATATCCCTATTCTGATACTAGTTCAATTCTTAGAAATATTAATGGAGAATTTACAGATGTTAGTGAACAAGTTTTTGGGGATAATCCCCCAAAAGGCATTATTAAGGATGCTCTTTGGGTAGATCTTAATAATGACAAAATAAAAGATCTTGTTGTGATAAGTGAATTTTATCCCATCCAAATATATCTTCACAAAAATGGAAATCTGGTACTCTTAGAAAAAAATGGAATAGAAAATTATTCTGGCTGGTGGCAATCAATAGAATCCTTAGATAGTGATAACGATGGAGATATGGATCTTTTAATTGGAAATATTGGTGTAAATAATCATTACAATATTTCAAAGGAAACGCCGGTTTCTATGATTTCAAAAGACTTTGATGGAAATGGATTTGAAGATCCAATCATTTTTTCTTACTCAAAAAGCAAAAAAGGAAAACTAAAAATGTATCCCGTTACATTTTGGGGTAACTTAAATAGACAAAGTCCTTTTTTTAGAAAAAAATTTAAATCCTATAAGCAATTTGGGTCCGCAGATTTTAATAAAATTTTTTCTGAAGAGGAATTAAAGGGCGCCATGAAGTTAGAAGTTAATTTTGATAAAACCTGCTTAATTGAGAACTTAGGAAGTGGGGAATTTAAGGTCCATATATTACCCAGTAAATCCCAGTTTGCTCCGATATATGATTTTGAAAAAGTTGATCTAAATAATGATGGTTTGTTAGACCTGTTGCTAATTGGAAATGACTACGGAAATGAGCCCTTCATAGGCCCTTATGATGCCCTTTCAGGTCTTGTTTTAATCAATGCTGGGGAAAATAAATTTAAGGTAATGGAGGAAGAAGAATCAAACTTTATTGTCCCTGGGAATGCTCGAGATATTGAAAAAATGACTAATAGTAAAGGAGATAATTCATTTTTAGTCTCCCAAAATTCTGGAGAATTATTGCTTTTTGAAATGTCAAAAAAATAATCTTTTTAGGTATAAAATCATTAAATTGAATAAATATTTCAACCTATGACAAATTCTAGTTCCCAAAGATTATTATCACTTGACCTTCTCAGAGGAGTTACAATTATTTTTATGATAATTGTTAATGATCCTGGCTCATGGGACCATGTGTATGCTCCTCTATTGCATGCAGATTGGAATGGAATCACACCCACTGATTATATTTTTCCTACTTTCTTATTTGTATTAGGGACCTCAATAGTACTATCAATAAGTAAACAAAGGGAAAAGGGAATTGAGAATAACAAAATCCTTAAAAAAGTAATATGGAGAGCAGCTAAAATATATTTAGTCGGTTTGTTTTTATGGGTTTGGGGTGAATTTTTTCATCATTTTTCAATATCCTTTGATGAAATTCGTTGGGTAGGCGTTCTGCAAAGAATTTCATTTGTTTTTCTTTTTTGTGCTTTAATTTATATGTACACTTCTGTCAGAACACAAATCTATATATGTATTTTAACTCTCATAGGATATTTAATTGTTATGTGCTATGTGCCTGTCCCAGGGATAGGCTATCCAGATCTGAGTGTGCCAGAAAAAAACTGGGCTCATTATATTGATTCACTTTTTTTACCCGGAGTTTTATGGCAAGATACATGGGATCCTGAAGGTATACTCAGTACTCTCCCATCAATAGTCACTGGGATTTTTGGAATGTTTGCTGGATATATAATCAAAAAATCATCTGACCTAAAAGAAAAAATAGTTTATCTTTTTCTTTTAGGGTTTACTTTGCTCCTTGCAGGAGATCTAACAAGTTATATTTTCCCGCTTAATAAAAATTTGTGGAGCACATCATTTACCCTTTTGGTTGGTGGAATATCTTGCCTAGCATTTGCATTTTTTGTTTTTCTTGTTGATTTAAGAGATAGTGGCAGATATTTTAAATTTGCAAAGGTCTTCGGTGTTAACTCTATCTTTTCTTACGTCCTTGCAGGGATGATAACATTTGTTTTCTATGATGATGGTATATGGGGTTTTGGTTTTAATGATTTATTTATGGAAAATCTTTCATCTATTGGAATCTCAAAAAAACTGTTATCATTTATTTATGCCCTCATTTATGTTTTGATAATATGGATTCCTACAAATTATCTTTACAGAAAAAAAATATATATTAAGTTATAGCTCAATGTACAAATATTATTCATCTTCCAAAGCTTTACTTGATAAAATTGTAGAAAAAAATCGTTCAAAAATTGATGAAGCCTCTAAACTTTTAAGTGAATGTATTTGTAATGATAATTTAATCCACACCTTTGGAACAGGGCATTCTCATGTAATAGGACTTGAACTTTTTGTTAGAGCAGGGGGGCTGGCTAATGTTAATTCTTTTTTGGATTCTTCTGTTATGACTTCTGAAGGAGCAAGAAGAAGTGCTGAAATAGAAAGAATTGAAGGCTACTCAAAAATTATCTGGGATCAACATAAAATTCAAAAAGGAGATGTTTTTATAATTATTTCAAACTCTGGCAGGAACGCCATGCCTATTGAAATCGCAATGCTGGCAAAAGAAAAAGGATTAAAAGTAATTGGAATAACTTCCATAGAGCAATCAAAAAAATATCCTTCCAGACATGGCAACAAAAAAAAATTATTTGACCTTGCTGATATTGTCATAGATAATTGCGTCCCTTCAGGAGATGGTATGTTAAATATTGGAGGCAATAAAACAGGAGCGGCATCAACTTTGTCAGGAACTTTTATCGTAAATCTGATCTCCACTGAGGCAATGTTTCTAGCAAATAAAAAAGGTGTTAAATTACCCATTTATTATAGTCAAAACATAGATGGATATAGTAATGAAGAACTTTATAAAAAGTACGAGAATAGAATAAAGCATTTATAAAACTTTAATTTTAACAATATGAAAAAACTATTTTATCAATTATCCTTAATAATTATTTTTTTAATCAGCAATACTCTTAGCTACTCACAATCCTATATTTCTTTGTTCAACGGTAAAGACCTTAGTGGATGGAAAATTCATGGTGATGAAAAGTGGTATGTCAAAGATGGAAAAATAATATGTGAAAGTGGCCCTAAAAAAGAATATGGATATCTTTCAACGATTGATCATTACGATGATTTTGAATTAAGTTTAGAATTTAAACAAGATGCCGATGGTAACAGTGGTGTTTTTTTTAGATCAACTCTTGAAGGAACAAAAATTACTGGGTGGCAAGCTGAAGTTGCTCCTCCAGGTAGTCACACGGGAGGAATATATGAGTCTTATGGAAGAGGGTGGTTAATAAAACCCGATCCTGAAAAAGATAAAGCACTAAAAATGGGGGATTGGAATAGCCTTAAACTTAAAGTCATAGGTTCAAAAGTCACAACCTATCTTAACGGTGTTGAAATGATAGAACTAGAGGATGAAAAAATTGGTCAAGGGAAAGGTTCAATCGCGCTTCAAATTCATGATGGTGGAGGAATAAAAGTAAGTTGGAAAAATATTAAAATAAAAGTCTTAAAATAAATATCATGGGGAAAATTAAATCAAACGCAAGAATTTTCTCAATATTGACAATCATATTGGGAGTTACATTTTTATTTCAAAGTTGTAAAGAAAAGAAGTCATCAAACCCTGAAAATGAATGGATAAATCTTTTTGATGGCAAGACTACTGAAGGTTGGAGAGTTTATAATGGTGATGAAATGCCAAAAAAATGGGCCGTTATTGATGGCAATTTAACTTTTAATACTGAACTCAAATTGGAACAGGAATTTTCTGGAGGTGGTGACATAATATACTACAAGGAAGAATTTGATAATTTTGAATTGTATGTGGAATGGAAACTACCTAAAGGAGGAAACAGTGGAATACTATATCACGTTAAAGAAGGGTATAAAACTCCTTTTGATGTTGCTCCTGAATATCAGCTACTCGACGATGATGGCTGGGAAGAAATTAATAACGCTAAGCTTGAAGAGTGGCAAAAAGCAGGGGCTGATTATGCTATGTACACAGCTGATGAGAATAAGAAAAAATTAAATCCCGCTGGAGAGTGGAATTCATCTAAAATAGTCTATACAGGGGAAAGAGTTGAACACTGGTTAAATGGAGAATTAATTCTATCCTTTGTTCCTTATTCTGAGGATTGGTATCAAAGGAAGAATTCTGGAAAGTGGAAAGACTACCCCGATTACAAAAAATTTAAAAAAGGTTACATTGCCCTTCAAGATCATGATAGCCCAATATGGTTTAAAACTATAAAATTAAGACCTCTTTAGCTTTATTTAAAAATTCTATTATCCTATAAAAAAAATTTATTGCGATAAATCATTGCCAAATCTAAATTATTAGAACTTTGCAACAATTCTGAGTTAAAAAATGCGAAAGAAATTTTTAGTTATTTTATTTTTAATACCCTTTTTAGCATATGCTCAGAAAGAATACTCTCTTAACAAAATATCTCCAGATAAAATTAAATTAGATGGCGTTGTAAATACCTCTGAATGGGGAGATGCCATTCAAATACCTTTAATCTATGAACAAGAACCTGGCAACAACACTCAAGCTCAAAGAAAAACTATTGCCTATCTTACTTATTCAGATGAGTTTCTCTTTGTTGCATTTGTGTCTTTTATCGAGCCAGATACAGAAGTTAGAGCTTCTATAAGGCCAAGAGATAACATGAGTATTTGGAATGATGACATGTTCATTATTAGATTTGATACTTTTAAAGATGCGAGGAATAATTTTGTTCTTTCATCAAACTCTCTAGGAAGTCAATTTGACCTTCGAATGCTTAATGCTACTGATGACAGGGGCAAATACGACTCAAGTTTTAACGCAAATTTTATCTCAAATGGATCCATCGCTGAGGACAGGTATCAAGTAGAATGGAAAATTCCATTTTCAGAAATCCCCTCTCCAAATGGGGAAAATCAGCAATGGAATTTTAACCTTGGTAACAGATATTACAAAGATGGTAAAACTATTGAGCTAGGAAGTCAGGCATATGATAGAGACAACCCATGTGAGATATGCCAAACCACTGATGTCTTAAACATAAGTAATATTAAAGTAAAGAAGCGTTTTGAGTTACTTCCATATGTTTCGGCTTCTGCTCAAGGAGAGAGGGAAAATATAGATGATAAAATTAGCTATGAGCCTATTGAAAGAAGAGTTGGGCTTGGAATAAATATGGACTTTAATAAGACAACATCTCTTGAGGTTACTTTTAATCCAGACTTTTCTCAAGTGGAAGCTGATGTTACAAGAATTGACATCAATTCAGCTGTTTCTCTTAGGTATCGGGAAAGAAGGCCTTACTTTAGCAGGGGGACAGATATTGTCCGCTTTAGTGATGGCGCATTTTATTCTCGATCGATAAGTAATCCATCTGTCTCAACAAAACTATTAAGTCAAAATTCTAATAGTAGAGTTTTTTTCTTAACTGCCATTGATCAAAATTCGCCCTATTTGATTGCCGGTGAAGACAAATCCTACCTAGGAGAGGGAGGTCAGAGCTTTGTAAATGTTTTTAGGTATCAAAGAATAATAAATGATAAAACTCGAATTGGAATGTATACATCAAACCGATATTATAAAGATGGAGGGTATGGCAATTTGGTTGGAATTGATGGGCTGTTGATATTAAACAAAAAATGGAGATTAAATTATGAGCTATTTAAAAACTTTAACCAAGAACCTAATAAAAATTGGATTGATAGCTCAGATAAAATTGGAGATCGCTCAATTATGTTAGATGGAGAACAGTTTAATGGAGATGCTTTATATCTGACTTTTGAAAGAAATACTGAACATTGGAAAAGTTATTTTACCTATAGAAACATATCTCCTGATTATCAAACAGATGTTGGATTTGTTGTTAAAAATGATCGCCGTTGGGCTACCCTTCGTCATATGTATCAAAACATTGTTGATAAGAAAAATCTGAGAAGCTTCGAACTTGGAACAAAATTAGATGTAAACTATACTTTTGATAATAATCTAAAAACTATTTCACTCGATGGAGAGTTTCAAATCGAAACAATTGGTAATACTGAAATATCATATACTTATGATTGGGATATTTTTAAAAATTTTATGGACATTGATTTTAAAGATCTTCCAACTTCAGATCTTAACATAAGAAGTTCTCCAACTGAATTTTTTAATTTTAATATTTCATATGAATGGGGTAAAGATTTAGCATATAATGAAGAAATCCCTGAAAAGGGTAAGCTTAAAACATTTTCTATCTATGCTTCATTTCAAATCAATGAAAATCTGAATATTAATGGATTATTAAATTATTCTGAACTTAAAACTCTTGACAAATCTGAATATTATTTTTCAGGAAATATTTTTAGATTAACCACAAGATATCAGTTTTCAAATTTTTTGAATTTAAGACTCATTGCTGAAAAGAATACCTTTAATAAATCCTTTTTTATTCAACCATTAGTCCAGTGGAATCCTAATCCTTCAACTATATTTTATCTTGGAGGAAATCAAAATACAGATTTAGAAATTGATGAGGAGATTATTCCCCTTCTCAAATTTAGAAGATCGCAAATTTTCTTTAAATTTCAATACTTAATTGGACTTAAAAAATAATTGAAAAAAAATTTATACTTTTGGTCATCTCACTATGAGAAAAAGAAGGGATTTTTTAAAAATTTTCGCCGCTTTTAGCGGATTTTCGTTTATGCCATCATTTGCTTGGTCATCTTCAAATCAGAAGTTCCTTAGAACTGCTCATATTGGAGTTGGAGGAATGGGCTTTGAGGATTTAAAAGCTATTTCATCTCATAGTGAAGTTCAAGTTGTTGCCTTATGTGATGTTGATAGTGATGCCTTAAAAAAAGCAAAAGAATTATTCCCAAAAGCAGATACATATAAAGACTATAGAAGAATGCTATCAAGTAATTCAAATAAAATAGATGCTGTAATTGTTTCAACACCTGATCATACTCATGCACCTGCATCTATAATGGCAATGAAAATGGGCAAAAATGTTTATTGTCAAAAGCCTCTAACGCATCATGTTTCAGAAGCGAGGACCATGAGTCAATTAGCAGAAGAAAAAAACTTAGTTACTCAAATGGGTATTCAAGTTCATTCATTCTATGACTATAAACTTGCTACTTTATTAATTCAATCTGGAATAATTGGCAAAGTAAGTACTGTAAGGGCTTGGTCTCCAAAAAATTGGGGATATGATGGCCCTAAACCACAAGGGGAAGATCCTATACCTGAAAATTTGGATTGGAATCTTTGGCTTGGTACTGCGCCTAAAAGACCATATAAAGACAAAGTTTATCATCCATACAACTGGAGAAAGCTTGTTGATTACGGATGTGGGACCTTAGGCGATATGGGAGTTCATATTTTTGACACACCCTATAATGCACTTGCTCTAGATGTTCCACTTACAATAAAAAATAGTTGTAGAAAACCTAATGGGTTTGGATATCCTGAAAAAAATATAGTTACTTATACCTTTCCAGGGACACCTTATACAACCGATACACTTGAATGGATTTGGCATGATGGCGCAGATGCTCCGAAATACCATAGAGATTTAAAACTGCCAAAAAAAGAAAAACTGCCTCAGCAAGGAGCTATGTTTATTGGAGAAAAAGGGAAATTATTGCTCCCTCATTTTATGGAACTTCCAAGATTAATTGTTAATGGAAAATATGAAGAGATAGATATTACTCCTTTTGAAAAGTCAAAACAAATCGGTGCTCCTGTTAGAAATTATGAAAAAGAATCTCCTAAACATTATCATCAGTTTGTTGATGCTTGTTTGGATAAAGGAACTTGCACTGCTCCGTTTTCATATTCTGCTAAACTAACTGAAACTATTCTTCTTGGAGTTATAGCTGGCAGGTTTCCAAATAAAACTTTACACTGGGACAAAGAGGCTTCCAAATTTGAGGAATCTGAGGCTAACAAATATTTAAACTTTGAATACAGGGATTTTTAATCCTAAAAGTTCCTCCTAAAAAAATAAAATGCTTAAAAAAGTAACGCTTTTTATAATGTCTTTTTTCTATGTATACATTGGTTTAAGACATTTTATTGATCCCGATTACTTTTTAGGCATTATGCCTCCCTACCTTAGTTGGCATTTAGAACTTGTTTATTTAAGTGGCTTTTTTGAAATTGTTTTAGGATTAGGGCTGCTGACAAAATATAGAAGATATTCTGCTTTTGGATTAATTCTGCTTTTAATTGCTGTTTTCCCAGCTAACATTCATTTAATTATAAGTGAAGAGGCTCAAATGTCAATTGATATAACTAAAAAAACAGCAATTATTAGGGCCCCTTTTCAACTTCTTTTTATAGGTTTAGCTTATTGGCATTCAAAGCCATAATTTTTGTTAACTCATATCATAGAATTATATTTGTCTTTTTAATAAAATGAAATTATACCTATATCAAATTGATGCTTTTACAGATAAAGTTTTTGGAGGTAATCCTGCCTGTGTTGTTCCGCTTCATAAATGGTTAGAAGATGAAACGCTTTTGAAGATAGCTCAGGAAAATGCGGTTAGTGAAACTGCTTTTTTTGTTCAAAATGATAATTTTTTCCATTTACGTTGGTTCACCCCTGACATTGAAATGGATCTGTGTGGACATGCTACTCTCGCAGCTGCCTATGTGATAAAAAAATATTTAAAATACCCCAAAGATGTCATCTCTTTTAATAGCTTAAGTGGAAAATTGGATGTTCTTGTCAATGGAGAAAACTTCACTTTGGATTTCCCTTCAAGAGAACCTATTAATTCTAAATTGCCTTTGCCTATAAAAGATTCTCTTAGCATCCAACCGCAAAAAATACTAAAATCAAGGGATTACTTTTTGGTTTATGACAATCAAAAAGAAATCGAAGACATAAAAATTAATCGATCAATAATTGATCAGATAAATCTTGACCCTGGGGGAGTTATTATAACTGCAAAAGGAGATGATTGTGATTTTGTTTCAAGATGGTTTGCACCACAATCATCTATTTTTGAAGATCCCGTTACTGGTTCAGCGCACTGCTCATTAATTCCATATTGGAGCAAACGGCTAAACAAGAAAAAAATGGAAGCTATCCAGCTTTCAGCAAGAAAAGGAAAACTATTCTGTGAGGATAAAGGAGAAAGGGTTCTCATCAGTGGGAAAGCTACTACTTACTTTATAGGAAATATTTGGATTGATCAAGACTAGCTGTGAGGAGAAATAAAAATTTTGTTTTTTTTCTTTTATTCTTAGCCGGATTTTTTGCAAACGGACAAACTAAAATTATTAAGGTTATAGACTCGTTGACAAAAGAACCAATCCCTTATGCAACTGTTCTTTTTTCAAATAACACTGGTATAATAACAGATGATAATGGCCGGTTTGAACTCTTAGAAGAGCAATCCCGCAATAATGATTCTATTTATGTCTCATTTATTGGATTTAAAACACTCTCAAGAGAATTGTCTAGCCTTAAGGACAGCCTTTTGATTCTTTCTCCAAATCCTATTAAGCTAAATGAGATTGTTTTAACCAACCGGGAATATTCAGCAGAAGAAATTGTTGAAAAAATACGTGAGAACATCAGCCAAAATTATGAAATCAAAATTTTAGATAATCTGCTCTTCTTTGGTCAAAAAGAGTCTAATGAACTAAACAGAATCAAAATTTCTAAGTATAAATCTTCGATCAAAGAACTAAACAGAAGTTTTCTTGACAGCATGCTAAGCTCAATGGATAAAAAAAATGAATATGCAATAGAAGTTTTAGGTAATTATTCTGGGAGTTTTAAAAAAGAGCAGCAAAAAATAAACCTAATAAAAGC
>CETM01171050.1_pt1 | contig 24650 bp, 20 predicted proteins | sample 361451 | NCBI WGS metagenome assembly CETM01 (sample SAMEA2622690, study PRJEB7988) | marine metagenome | isolation source: saline water (ENVO:00002010), including
CCTCCATCCAGCCCCCAACTCGAGCCGTCATCGGCGGCCGCAGCATCGACGCGGCCTCCGGCCAAACGTTCGCCACCTTCAACCCAGCCACCGGCTCCGAATTGGCTCAGGTGGCTGAATGCGACGCCGAAGACGTCGACCGGGCTGTTGCGGCGGCCCGGGCCGCGTTTGAGGAGGGTCCGTGGAGCGGAATGGCTCCAACCGAGCGCAAACAACTCATCCTCCGATTCGCCTCCTTGGTAGAAGCCCACACCGACGAGTTGGCCGTCATCGAAACCCTCGAAGCGGGCAAGCCGATCAGCGATTGCTCCAGCATCGACATACCTGATCTAGTGGCCACCCTGCGTTGGCACGCCGAGGCGGCCGACAAGCTCTACGACCAACTCTCCCCTTCAGGCCCCGGCAAAGTGGGAATGGTGGTGCGCGAACCGATAGGCGTGGTGGGAGCGGTGCTGCCATGGAACTACCCACTAATGATGGCCGGCTGGAAGCTGGGACCGATCCTGGCTGCCGGCAACACCTGCGTGGTCAAGCCGGCCGAACAGACCTCAATGTCGACCATCCGGATCGCCGAACTCGCCATTGAGGCTGGCATCCCAGATGGTGTTTTCAATGTGGTCCCTGGCTTTGGCCCTACGGCTGGTGCGGCCATCGGCCTGCACGACGACGTGGACTGCGTGGCCTTCACCGGCTCGACCGAAGTGGGCCGCCACTTCTTGCGATACTCCGCTGACTCCAATCTCAAGGAGGTCCTTCTGGAGTGTGGCGGTAAGAGCCCGGTCATTGTTATGGCCGACGCCGACGACTTGGACGCAGCGGCTAGCGGAATCTGCGAGGGCATCTTCTGGAACGGCGGCCAGAACTGCAGTGCTAACTCCCGCTTGCTCGTCCAGCGCTCGATAGAAGAAGAGTTGATGCAGCGGATCGCTGAGCGAAGCCGTGACTGGGTAGTCGGCGATCCCCTAGTTCCCGAAACGACTATGGGGGCCATGATTGAGGAGGAGCATCTCGGCAAGGTAATGGGCCACATCGCCGACGCGCACGAGGCCGGTTCGACATGCGCCATCGGCGGCCACCGGGTTCGCGAAGAGAGTGGCGGCTGGTTCGTGGAACCCACCGTATTCACCAATGTTGACCCGTCCAGCCGACTCGCTCGCGAAGAGGTATTCGGACCGGTTCTGGCCGTGACCGTCTTCGACGCGCCCGAGGAGGCGATCCGTCTGGCCAACGACACCGACTACGGCCTAGCTGGCACTATCCACACCACTGACCTGCGCACCGCTCATCTGGCCACCAGGGCCATGCGCGCTGGGACGGTAGCTGTGAACTGCTACGGCGAGGGCGACATCACCACTCCGTTCGGCGGCTTCAAGCAGTCGGGCTTCGGAGGCCGAGATAAGTCCATCGCTGCCCATGAGCAGTACACAGAACTCAAGACGATCTGGATGGACTTGTCATAGTCCTGTGGGTGCCATCACGCTGCTGCCTTCCGCCCACCGTGACAACGGTTGGTATGAACTCCTCCCTGAGGAGCCGCTCGCCGCGCCGCTATCAGGCACAGTGGAGGCCGATGTAGTAGTGGTGGGCGCCGGCTTCACCGGCCTGGCCGCCGCCCGAAGGCTCGGCGAACTTCGACCTGACGCCCAGATCCGGCTAGTAGAAGCTGGCCGTATAGGCAACGGTGCTGCGGGACGATCTTCAGGTTTCGCTATTGACCACGCCCACAACGTCCGGTCTGAGGGATTCGCTAGCACCGAGGAGTTCGAGCGACAGCAAATTGAACTAAACCGGTCTGGGCTTGCCTACCTTGAGGAAGCGGTCAGCACCCACAACATTAACTGCGACTGGTCGTGGTCAGGCAAGACTCATGCGGCGTGCACTGTCCGAGGAGTCGCCGATCTGAAGCACTTTGCCAAGACCCTGGATCGAATCGACGAGCCCTACGAGGTCTTGGACAATGACGCAATGGCCGATCGTCTCGGTATCAACTACTACCGGCGCGGAGTCCATACACCTGGCACTGCGCTGATGCAACCTGCGGCGTTGTGTCGCGGCCTTGCAGGGAATATGCCCGCCAATGTGGCAGTCCACGAGGAGTCACCCGTGACATGGATGGACGCTGGACCACCCCACGAACTGTGGACCGACGAAGGCACTGTGCGCACCCCAGAGGTTCTACTAGCAAACAATGGCTACCTGACTGGCTTCGGGTACTACCGCCGCCACCTGATCCCGGTCATCACCTGGGGCTCGATGACCCGACAACTGACTGACGACGAGGCCGCCACTATCGGTGGACCACTCACCTGGGGGGTGATCCCCTCTGCGCCATCGGGGACCACGGTGCGTCGTCTGCCCGACGATCGGATCCTGGTGCGGAACGTCTACTCCTACAGCCGCCACTCACTGGCCGGCGGGAGAAAACGTGATCGCGCTGGCCGCTCGCACCGCCGGGCCTTTGAGGCCCGCTTCCCGACATTGACCCACGTTTCTTTCGAATACACGTGGGGCGGACCTCTGAGCATGGCCCGAAACGGCGAACCAGTATTCGGCAAGCTGAAGGATGGGGTCTACGCCGCTTGCGTCCATAACGGGACCGGCCTCAGCCGCGGGACTATCTGCGGGAAACTGATTGCCGAGATGATGTGCGGAATGGACTCTGGATTGCTGGAGGCCATGATCGGTCGTGGTCGACCTAATCGGAACGCTCCAGATCCGATCCTTGGGTGGGGTGTCGACCTTTATGCCCAACGTTTGCGGCTTCGGTCAGGACGCGAGATGTGAACAATGGCCACCCATGAGGAGGGAGCCGATGAGCGAGGAGAACGAACCGGCCCGAGTCGCCCTAGTGACCGGGGCAACATCGGGCATCGGCCGGGCGTGCGCTCTGCGCCTATCCATCGAAGGCTTTACAGTGGTCGTCGGCGGCCGCAACGAGAGCCGAGCGGCTGCATTGGTCAATGAGATCACTGCCACGGGCGGGATCGCATCGACCGCTCTTGGCGACGTAAGCGACCCGACCTACGGAGCATCCGCAGTAACCAAAGCCGTGACTGATCACGGCCGGCTCGACGTACTTGTCAACGCAGCCGGGGTCATCACAAGAGCCGACGCCGAAGGGACCACCGACGCCGAGTGGCGCAGGGTCATGTCGACCAACGTGGACGGAGTGTTCTGGACTAGCCGAGCTTCAGTACCCGCCTTAAGGGCTGCCGGTGGCGGTGTGATCGTCAATATAAGTTCCACATGCGGTCTGGTCGGCAACGCTGGTCTGGTGGCCTACTGCGCTTCAAAAGGGGCGGTCTCCAACATGACCCGGGCCATGGCGCTGGACCACGCCGCAGAGGGAATCCGGATAAATGCCATCTGTCCCGGTGCCGTAGACACCGACATGCTTTACTCCGAACGCAGCGACTCGCTCGAAGAGGTACAGGCCATCAACCTGCCTGATATCCCGGAGGGACGCCTTCCCACTGGCGAGGAGATCGCCCACGTGGTGTCCTTCCTGGCCGACGACCGGTCTCGGCATCTCAACGGCGCCAACATAAGCGTCGACGGGGGATACACGGCCCAATGAACCGACCAGTAACCAGATCCAGAGATTCTGCCAACGGCCGAGCAGAAGGCCGGATCATTGTCGTAACCGGCGGCGCCAGAGGCATCGGCCAAGCCATCGTGAACCGGTTTGCCGCCGAGGGCGCAACCGTGATCATCGGCGACTTGGCCCACCCCGGGGACACGCACACTGACCTAAAAATGCACGGTTACGCCAAGTGGGTGCACTTGGACATCGCCGACGAGGACTCGGTATGGAAGTTCGCTGAGACGGTAGGGACCCAGCACGGAGGCGTAGACGTGCTGGTCAACAATGCTGGGATCATGAGCACCCAGTCGATCGTCGACGAGACGGTTTCCGATTGGGACCGGACCATGGCGGTCAACCTGCGAGGCCCATTTCTAATGACCAAGCACCTGCTGCCGCTTATGGAGGGCCGAGATGATCCGTCCATCATCAACATCGGTTCCATCGAGGGTCTGGGAGCCAACGCCCTACACGCCTCGTACGCAGCGTCCAAGGCTGGGCTCCACGGTCTCACCAGAGCACTGGCCGTTGACCTCGGACCAAAGGGGATTCGTTGTAACGCTGTGGCACCGGGCTGGATCGACTCCGACCTGAACCGTGGCTACATAGACAAACACCCGAACCGTGATCAGGCGATCACCGAACTGGCCTCGCTACACCCGGTGGGTCGCATCGGCGATCCAACCGACGTGGCAGCTACCGTGCTTTGGCTATCCACCACGGACGCGGGATTCGTAACTGGTCAGGTTGTCACCGTGGACGGTGGCCGGATGACCCGCCTATCGCTCCCTACCTCGCTTGCCGACGACTGAAAACCACGTTCAGCCGGCGGCCAGGTCGGGGTTACGCCAGACGATAAGCACGGCGTTGTTACCCACTGCCGGGTCATTCATGTAGTCGGGAATGGCACAAACGGCCTCGAAGCCATTTTCGATCTGGAAACTCAGTGTCGGGTCGTATAGATGACCAGCCCGTACCTGCTCGACATATTCGTCGGGCGAAAGGTCATCTATGTGGTCCTTGTAGCCAGGGATAACGCCGCCGGCGACGATGCCCTTCTTGCCAAATCGTCGGACCACCTCCTTGCGGAGGAGGTAAAGCTGGTGGCCGATGCCGAGACGGCGATAGGCCGGATCTACAGCAATGGTCACGCCGTAGTACCAGTCGGCATCGGCGCGGTGGTTGCCACAGGAATGTTCACCGACTAGATCGTCCAACGAGTGGTGAGGGTCGTCGAAATCAAAATCGATAAAGATGCCGACGCCCATGCCGACTGGGGTATCGCCATCAAGGGCGACAAAACCACCCTCTGGGAATGTGTCGCACAGAACGACGATGTCCTCCTCAATGAGCAGGTCTTCAATCCCAGCTGTCGGGAATGCGGCCCTTTCGATGGCCGCCAACTCCTTCGCCCACTTGGCCTGAATGGGTGCGTAGGTGAGCTCAGGCACTTGGTTCTCCAATCACTCAGGGAGCGAACGAGACGTGCACGAAGTCGTTCCGGCTGGGAAGCCCCCAGACCGCCCAGAAGTCAAGCGTGCGAGGACGCATGATGGCCGCCCCGCTGGACTCGATATGGATTGGCGGAGTAGAGACCTGGCAGATTGCCTCGTTATCGCGAGTGAGCGCCATGAGGTCGTCAACAGTGACGCCATCTCGGTCCAGCAGTTCTTGGGCTCGCTTGAGACGGCGTGCCGAATTGGCCATCAACGACTTTTCTTTAGGGGCCTGACGGGCCAGCGCTTCGTCCCAAAGCGCATGGTTGGTATGGACAAGCGCGTTGGCTTCTAACTTTTCAAAAGGTCGAGCCGTCGGAAACGCCTCGATCAAGTGGCCGTCACCAGAGCCATCAAAGGTGAGAAAGCTATGGGCTCCAGCCAGATTTGCCTGGAGAATGGCGTCACGGGCCTCCGCTGCACTAGCGCGAGCCAAAGCGTCGCGAACCACCGAGGTCCACATAACACCCCGGCATCCGTCGGCAGCCGCCAGGTTATTGATCCCGACACAGGTACCAGCTTCATTCATGCCCAGTTGGCCGACACATCCGGTAGTCGTGAAAACAAGCGCGGCGGGGCCATTGTCGGGGCGGATCCTAAGAAGGATTACGTGATCGGTAGCCGAGTCGTGCATATCCCAGGTCTGCCCGTAGAAGCCCTGGCCGCCGGCCCGAGCATCAGGAACTATGAACGCCGTGCAGTCGTCTTCTTGTACCTCTAGGGGATGCGGACCCCCGACGACGGACCGGACAGTATCAACGAAGTCGGTGAAGCCACCAACTACGACGGCCTCAGCAGGGGTAATGCCAGCACCTTGGGCAATACCACACATCTCCGCATAGAGATCTGCCGAATGTGCCTCATGGGCTGGGAGACAGGAGTGAGCGATATCCAGCACCTCGGCGCGATCCAGTCGCCCTCCAGCCCAGAACTCGGAACCTGCCAAACGAACACGTTCATCGGTGTAGATACGAATCTCGTCCGCGTAGGCAGAGCCGTGTTCATAGCCAATGGCTTCCGGACTCCCGGACAAGTCCAAAATCCTCAGAGGCGGACGGCGCACACGGCCATTCTGTCCGAACGAACACCGTAAGGCTAAGTGATACCGTTGTTATTTTGCCGACTAACAACAGATTACGTTGTGATTTCTATCTTTCGCCATTGATTCAGTCGTAGCGGTCCTCTTTGGTGATACTTAACCCTGAAGCAACCAGATTGCCGAAGCGGTGGAGGGTCTGACTCACAGCCTGTTCCCGAAGGTGATGGCGCAACTCCAGGCGGCCACTGGCCGTAACCGCTTCGTCGATCACGCCGACGCCGTGGACAGACGCTGCACGGCGGACAACCTCTGACAAGAACCCGATGGCCCGAACCCGACCGAACCGGTGGGCCGACAGAGACCGGGAAAACTCAGCATCGTCTTCGTCTGTAGCTCGACTGATCCTTGGTTCGACCCCGCAACGAGCCGAGGCGGCCAGAACCCGCTCCACTTCAGCAGCCTTGGCACCAGGACCGATCCGGACCACCAAATCAGGATGGGGTCGGTACCGGTGCACGTTTGACTCGCAGAACAAGCCGACGGGATCGCGATCAATCCCGTAGTGCTTGTCCCACCAAACTTCGTCGGAAACCAACGCCTCGGCTTGATCAACTTCAGAGAACTCTCGAGTTGGCATCCACGTACCGAGTTGGAGCAGGTAGTCCGGTCCACCTGTCTTCGCGCCGGGGCCGACCGATGAGCGCTTCCAACCGCCAAACGGCTGGCGCTGAACCACAGCCCCGGTGGTCTCTCGGTTCACGTAGGCGTTGCCGACTTCGACAGCGCCCAGCCATCGCGCGACTTCAAGGGGATCGAGCGAATGGATGCCTCCAGTTAGACCGAAGTCAACGGAATTTTGCACTTGCAGGGCCTCGTTGAGGTCTTCGACGGCGATAAGGCCGAGGACCGGACCGAAAACCTCGGTCCGGTGGAATACCGAACCGGGTCGAACGCCAATACGGATGCCTGGTGTCCACGACCTCCCGTCGCCACCCTCCTCGACCGGGTCCAGACACCTTGGCTCAAGCAGCCACGACTCGCCCTCCCCTAGCACCGTCAGGGCATCCAATAGACGACCCGTGGGCGGCACAGCAAGAGGAGCCATCACAGTCCCCGGATCGTGGGCCGGCCCGACTTGCAGCGACCGGGTGGCGTCGACAAGTTGTCGGAGGAAACGCTCGTCCTCAGCCACCGATCCCACGAGGATCCCGAGACTGGCCGCTGAGCACTTCTGGCCCTGATGACCGAACGCGGAGAAAACCAAGTCGGCAGCAGCTAGATCAAGGTCGGCCTGCGGAGTGACGACCAAGGCGTTCTTGCCACTGGTCTCCGCAAACAACCGCATCGACGGTTTCCAGCATTGGAAAAGTTCGGCCGTCTCGTACGAACCGGTCAAGATCACACCGTCAACTGAGGTCACGAGTTGCCGGCCCATTTCGTCGTCGGGCACGCGGACAAACCGAAGGACATCGGCCGGAACGCCAGCAGCCCAGCAGGCCTCAGCCACCAACTCGGCACATCTGGGGGTCTCTGGTGCCGGTTTAAAAACCACGCCGTTACCAGCGGCCAGAGCGGCCATAACGCCGCCAGCAGGGATGGCAACCGGAAAGTTCCATGGCGGGACCACAGCGACGACGCCCAAAGGCTCAAATGAGGCCCCTTCGATCCGGTCCAACTCAGGTGCACGCTCCGCATACCAGCGGGCGAAGTCGACTGCTTCAGCAACCTCTGGAGCCGCCTCAGCGAACGTCTTGGAAGCTTCATGGGCCATGGCCACTAGGAGTTCATCGTGCCGATCTAGTAACTCGTCGGCCACTCGTCGCAGGACGTCACGCCGCCCCGAACCCCGTAAATCAGCCCATGCTGGCTGGGCGGCACGGACCATTGCGATCTGGACATCAATGCCGTCGGAACCATCGGTAGCGGTAGTCAAGCGCGTGTGGGCAGAATCTGGTCGTCGGCCTCCTAGCGCGCGTATCCGTCGGCGCACCGATGGCAGGCTCGGATCAATGTCCGATTGGTTGCGAAACACACCTTCGCCATGCACTGGCTTGGCTCTCCTGGCGGGATCTACCAACCGACGCGGCAGGTCGGCGACCTCCCACCGTCGTGCCACGGCCCGGCGGAACCCATCCGCCTGCTCGTCGAATTTCGGTGTCCCGGGACGCATAGTGAACAGGTGACGCAGGAAGTTCTCATCGGAGACGTTCTCTTCGAGACGCCGGAACAGATAGGCAACGGCTACGTCGAAGTCGTCAAGTCCCACTATCGGCGTGTACAACAACAAACCCCCTGTCTCGTCGCGGACGGTGCGCGCCTGAGCTGAAGCCATACCCTGCAACATCTCAAACTCGATCCGATCAGAGACGCCGCGGGCCTCGGCAAGCAGGTGGGCCCACGCCAGATCAAAAAGGTTGTGGCTAGCTAGACCGATACGCACTGCTCCCACGTGAACCGGGCGCAATGCCCAGTCAACGCAGCGCTTGTAGTTGGCATCGACGTCTTCCTTCGTCGCATATGGGGCCTGGACCCAGCCATGCATGGCGGCATCGACACGCTCCATAGCAAGGTTGGCGCCCTTCACCAATCGAATCTTGATCTCTCCGCCCCCAGCGTCCCGCCGAGCCGAGGCCCAAGAAGTAAGCCGCTGAAGAGCACCAAAGGAATCCGGCAGGTACGCCTGCAGCACAATCCCGGCATCGAGATGACGCAAGCCCGGCTCAATCAGAAGGTCAGTAAAGGCCCTAATAGTCAGTTCAAAGTCCCGATGCTCCTCCATGTCGAGGTTCACAAAGGTGGGTCTACCTGAGCGAGTGGATGCCGATGCTGCCCGGCCATATAGAAGCCGCAGACGATCCTCAACACGAGACAACGTCTCGTCAAAAGCCCATAGGTTGAGTTGAGAAGCGATGGCCGACACCTTCACCGAGACATAGTCGACTTCAGGATCCTCTACTAAGGCAAGGGTGCGCTCAAAGCGGCGAGTTGCCTCGTCCTCACCGAGTACCGCCTCACCAAGAAGATTGACGTTCAGGTCATATCCGTTGGCCCGACGTTGGGCAAGATGTTCGTGAACCGGCTCGGGGGCAGCGTCAACCACTAGATGCCCGACAAGGCTGCGGAGACGACGTCGGGCCAACGGCATGACGACCCTTGGAAAGGTCGGAGCCAGACGGCCACCCAAGGTCAGGAGAAATCGGTCGAATCGGCCAAGAAAACCCGGTAAGCCAGCATCAACCACCAACTGGGCCAACTGTTCGGCAGCCAGTGCGTCCCGACGGTGGCGAGCCACTCGATCGACGAAGCGCATGGTGAAACTCACACCGGCCGGGTCTTCGATGATGGCTCGCATGCGTTCCGAACTGCGGCGTTCAGCCGCAGTCTCGATCGCCCGGGCGGCGGTAAGCCACCGGGCGACCACGGCCACCGCATCCTCAGCAAGCGAGGTCGGATCGATTCGGGGATTGCCGGGGGCCGCACCATCAATAGACACCAAGAAAGGAGCCTTGGATCTCGGCAGAGGATCCGCTGCATGGGCGTCTTCGGCCGGTGAAGCACCATCTGGGTAGGACTGTGCCGTCAGCATGATGTCATCCTCTGAGACCCGGCGTACGAGGTCTTGTACGATCCGCGCGCCCATGGTCACCGATTCAAACAAATCGCTGGTGGATCCCCGCCCTGAGGATGCGCAGACTGGCTTAACACCCGAGGTGGTAGGCCTCTTTGATTCCCTACCCAACGTCATGTTCTGCACAAAGGGATCGGATAACCGCTACGTGGCTGTAAACGACGCCTTTGTCCGAAGGTCCGGACAAACTGACCGGCGAGACGTAGTCGGTACCAGAGCCGCCGACCTGTTCCCCGCACCATTGGCTGAGCGATACGAGGAACAAGACCGACAGGTCTTCACCACCGGTCGGCCACTTCGCGACGAACTGGAGTTGATCCGCCGCACCGACGGTTCGATTGGCTGGTACCTGACGACCAAGTTGCCAGTGATCTGCGAGGGCTCAGTAGTAGGACTGGTCAGTATCAGTCGAGATCTCGAGACACCGAGCGACGACGGGATCGCTCTGGAATCGATGATACGAGTAGTGGATCTGGTCCACGAGCGACTAGCTGAACCGTTGAAGGTAGCCGACCTCGCATCAGCGGCCGAATGTTCAGAGGGTCAGTTGGAACGTCGCATGAAGCGTGTGTTCGGCCTCACTGCCACCCAGTACATACTCCGCGCAAAGGTGGATCGTGCGGCGGCCTTGCTAGTGGACACTTGCCGACCCATTGCAGAAGTGGCCACCGAATGTGGGTTCTCGGACCAATCGAACTTGACCAGACAATTCGGACGCCTGATTGGTGAGACACCCGCCCGTTTTCGAGCCGAGAGGTCCGATAGGGGCAAGAATGCTTAGATCGACCGGTTGGGTGCTGCAGCACCCATACCAGAGTGGGTGTCAGGCGGCGGCACGCTCCACCCGGATCGGCACACCTAACTCCCATAGGCCAAGTGCATCAGCCATGGGAACTGGCCGGTTCACCTCGCCGTTGTGGTTGACGCCGTAAAGCTCGGCGGACACCTCATCAGCGTCGGCCTTGACAACCACCGTGTAGACGTCATGGAAGGCCTTAAGCCTCCGCTCTGCACCGCGCACGTTGGGTTCGGCATCGAGCACCAGAGTGGAGGTATTGGAGGAATCTCCGAAACTCAGGACGGCACCACGGTCGTCAAACTCGACGGACTTGACGATGCCTATCGCCGCTGGCTGGGTCTTACTGGGCTTGCTGGCCACGGGGCTGCCTCCCGGTTGGCTTGCGGCCCATCACCGAGTCGAGGGCCTTCGCTGGGGGGGGAGGTCTCATTCTAGCGGCGCTCGCCCCGAGCTCCGCCAAGAGGTGTAGTCGAGGTATCGGAGGGCACACTGGTCGCCATGGCAGACCGCCAACCCGCCAACCCCTTCTCCAGAGACTCGAACGCCAAGGGTTTGCTGGCGATTTCCGACGAGGTGGCTGAAGCACTCGAAGACAGCCGACCGGTAGTAGCTCTGGAGTCAACAATCATTAGCCACGGGATGCCCTACGCCCGCAACCTTCTAGTCGCTAAGGCCTGTGAGGCAGAGGTAAGAGAAGGCGGCGCTGTGCCGGCAACCGTGGCAATTCTCGATGGGGTGATCCGCGTAGGTCTCGACGCACGCGACCTCGAGCGCCTTGCCGGTGGTCCCAAAAACAAGGAGTTGGTAACTAAGACAAGCTTGCGCGATCTGGGCGCCGTCCTCGCCACCAAGACCCCAGGAGCGACCACGGTGGCGACGACCATGTTCGCTGCCGCCCAGGCTGGGATACGGGTGTTCGCTACAGGAGGGATCGGAGGTGTTCACCGGCAAGCCGAGCCGGGACCATCGCCTGACGTCTCTGCCGACCTAACAGCACTGGCCACCTGGCCTGTAGCGGTAGTATGCGCCGGAGCCAAAGCAGTCCTCGACCTACACCGAACCATCGAGGCACTCGAGACCCTCGGAGTCCCTGTAATAGGCCAGGGAACGGACGTGCTCCCTGAATTCTGGACCCGAGGTGGCGACCTGCCCGTGCCGGTGCGCTCCAATGACGCAGAAACAACGGCGGCTATCCTCGCTTCGCACTGGGGATCCGGGCTAACGAGCGGCGCTGTGGTGGCCAATCCGATCCCGACCACCGCCGAGGCTGACCCAAGAGCCATCGACGAGGCCATCGCTGAAGGGTTAGCCGCGGCTTCAGCCGCGGGGGTCCGTGGACGAGACGTGACACCTTTCCTGTTAGCCCATATCAGCGAGGTGACGGCCGGTGCCAGCCTGGAAGCAAACGAGGCCCTCGTGCGACACAACGCTTCGGTGGCGGCCAGGATCGCTGTTGCTCTGGCAGACCTGAACACATGACTAAAACCGCTCCTGAAACCATCCTCGCCCGCTCTCAACCATGGCGATTCTCTTCCGCACCAGCACAATGACCTAGGTTGGGTCAACGCCAAAAGTCTGATCCCTCCGCAATGCCACTGTGACCGACCGGACCAGATATGTCGTCCCACCGGGGCTCGTTGGAAATCACGCCCGTCATCTGCTCTCGACTAATCGAATCAATCGTCGATAGCCGGGACAGCAAGTATCCTGGCATCAGCGACGGTGAGCCGGGGGTTGAGTTGGTCGGTAGCCGTAATCAAATGAAGGAGGGCTCCGGTCGGTGATTCGAGGGCTCGTTCAAAGGCCGGCGCAAACCCGTCGGTGTTTTTGACTCGCTCGGCATACATGCCGTAGGCGGCTGCGATAGCGCAGAAGTCGGGATTCACCAGATCGGTGGACGACACCCGCCCCGGATGGTGCAGCTCCTGATGCATACGGATGGTGCCTAACGACGAGTTGTCGACCACTAGCACGATGGGTCGTGCATCAGCCTGAATCGCTGTGCCCAGTTCTTGCAGGTTCATCTGAAAATCACCGTCGCCAGCGAAGCACACCACTGTGCGCGTCGGGTCGGCCAATAAAACAGCCACTGCCGCTGGAAGGCCGTAGCCCATAGTCCCGTTTTGCGGAGCTAACAGACGAGCATTCGGCCCATAGAGCAGGAACTTGTTAGGCCAAACCGAAAAGTTTCCAGCCCCGTTGGTGACTACCACATCATCAGGGAGCCGGTGTCGCAACCAGGCAGTAACCACACCTAGGTCGAGGTCACCCAACTGTGGCGGACAATCCAAGGTGGCTTCGAAAGCAGCCCGCCGCTCAACTCGCCAGTCGGCCCATCTAGCAAGGTCCGCCACGTCGGGGACCCCGTCAACGGCCAACGCCGCAGCGGTCGTGTTCGGACCGGCATGGACAGTGACATCGGCTGTCACTACCTTGCCGAACTCAAAGGTTGACGGGTGGGCGTGCACGATCCGCTGCCCGGTAATTCGACCATCAGTTCCGAAAAGGGTGTACACACCGGTAGTCATCTCGCCAAAACGACAGTTCAGAGCCAGAACCACGTCGGCACACTCCAGAGTCTGTTGCACTGCCGGTGGCATCCCGACGCCAGCCTCGCCGACATACCTTTCAACCGTGTTGTCAAACAGATCGTGGCGACGGAACGAAACCACCACTGGCAAATCGGCCGACTCGGCGAAATCAGCCAGTGCGGCCCGACCACCATCGGTCCAACCGCCACCACCGACCAGCAAAACCGGCCGTTCAGCGGCCGACAACAGGCCCCGCACGGCCGCCACGTCAGCGGCAGACGGTTGCCGTTCAACCACCGGGGAAGGCGGCAACGGCTCAACGGAAGTGGTATCACGTAATACGTCCTCCGGAAGAGCTACGACAACAGGTCCTGGCCGGTCGGAGGTAGCCACGGTGAACGCAGTGTCAACGACACGAGGTAGGTCGTCTGGCTCGGCCACCTCAACCACCCACTTAACGAGATCATCGAAAAACGACCTGTACTCGACCTCCTGAAAGGCCTCCAGACCCCGATGTAACCGCCCCACCTGACCAACAAAGAGCACCATCGGCGTAGAACTTTGGTCTGCGGTATGCACACCTATCGAGGCATTGGCCGCACCTGGGCCACGCGTGACAAAGCACACGCCGACCCGACCAGTGAACCGAGCCCACGCTTCAGCCATGAAAGAGGCGCCACCCTCCTGGCGACACGACACATAGCGAAGCCGCTCACTGCTTTCGTAGAGCGCATCGAGAACTGCCAGATAACTCTCTCCCGGAACCCCAAATGCTGTATCGACGCCGTGTTCCAACAGGCAGTCGACCAGCAAACGGCCACCGGTGCGCTTCACGTCCTAAGCCTCAATCGACAGAACTTGAACGGTTACGGCCGGCCAGAAATACCAAACATGCAGCGAGGAAGAGCCCCGAGCCAATGATGAAGAGGGTGTCCGCGATAGCGATTGACCCAATCAAAAAAAACACAGCGCAGGCTAGGAACAACCACCAGCTGAGACCTTCAGTGTCAATCCGCATGCCGACAGCCTGCCAGCCTGATTGCCCTCGGCCACGACTATGCAGTTCCCGACTACCGTCCGGCTATGGATCTCGGCATCGCAGGACGCACAGCACTAGTGACCGGCGCATCGACAGGACTCGGGTTGGCCTCAGCGCAGGCTTTGGCCGCCGAGGGTGTCAAGGTGGCGCTGGCGTCGCGCTCAGTCGACAAACTCGCCGCTGCAGCAGAGACCATCGACGGCGACGTTCCGACGATTGCAGTCGATCTGGCCTGCGACAACTCAATCGACGCCATGCTTCAGGAAGCCTTAACGTCACTCAGCCACATAGACATACTGGTAGCTAACGCTGGCGGCCCAACCCCGGGGACGTTCGCCAGCACCGGACTCAACCTCTACCCAGCAGCTCTGCAACTGAACCTCTTGGCCCATGTACGTATGTGCAAGGCGCTCATCCCGGCGATGCAGGAGCGAGGCTGGGGACGGGTGATCGCTATCACCTCAGCCACGGTGCGCGAGCCCTCGCCAAAACTAATGCTCTCCAACACAGCGCGCGCCGGTCTTACCGGGTTCCTCAAAACCACAGCTACTGAGGTGGCCCGAGACGGAGTAACGGTGAATTCAATCCAGCCGGGGCTCCATGCCACCGGACGTCTCGCCGAGATCTACGAAGACCTGGACGAAGTAGCCGCTCGCCACCCCATGGGACGGATCGGCAACCCAGCCGACTTTGGACGAATCGTGGCCTTCCTGTGTTCAGAAACAGCCAATTACATCAACGGCACGGGTCTCCCCGTGGAGGGTGGCTCCCTAATGGAGTCCTGAACAATCAACTGCAACAGCCCTCCTCATCAGACTCGACCGTCGGACCAAAGCACTCAACCACAGTCGAAGCACCCAACTGAACCTCGTCGAACTGGTCGCTGTCGCCGGTCTTGACATACCACTCCCAGCGAACGTCGTCCGGGGCAACAACCCAAGTCTCGGTTTTCTCAGCGAAGCAGCATTTGACGTCGCCCACGCCCGTGGTGTCGAGGCCTTCGTCGGTTATCCGAGCCTCAGCAGCTACCACTTCGGCAGCCGTCTCAACTTCCACACCAAGGTGGTTGAGAACGCCACCGGCAGCCGGTTTCTCAAACAGCACCAACTTGAGCGGCGGGTCGTCGATAGAGAAGTTGGCGTAACCATCCTCCACCTTGGCTGGCGGCGTTGAAAACAGGCGCGAATAGAAGTCGATCGCTTCGTCTAGGTCGCCGACGTCGATAGCCAACTGCAGTCGTCCCATATCAGATCCTTATCGCCTCGCACCCGCCACCTTGGCAAGTACCGCTAGAAACCGGTCGTTCTCGGCAGGCGTGCCAATGGTGATCCGGATTCCCAAACCGGGGAAAGGTCGAACCACCACGCCTCGCTGCTCAATCTCTCGAGAAATCGCTTCGCTTCGGTCTCCCATTGGAAGCCACACGAAGTTGGCCATAGCGTCGGGTAGGCCCCAACCGTCAGACCGCAGGGCGGCAACCACCCGATCCCGTTCGGTAGTCAGCCGACCAATGACCTCCCGGACCTCAACGTCGGCCGCTATAGCAGCCAGGGAGGCCACCTGGGCCAAATGGTTCACGGCAAACGGGATTAGCACCTTGTCCAGTTGGCCTACCACCGACGGATCGGCCACGGCATAGCCGGTCCGCAGGCCAGCTAGTCCGTAGGCCTTTGAGAAGGTCCGCAACACCACAACATTCGGGTATTGGGGCTGTAAATCGTGGATCGGATAACCAAGGTCGATGGTGACAAACTCCCGGTACGCCTCATCGACCACGACCAGAACGTCTTCGGGCACCCGTTCCAACAGACTTCGAACATCGCGAACGTGCACCACAGTTCCTGTCGGGTTGTTGGGGTTAGCAAGCACAACCAACTTGGTGCGAGCCGTCACAGCCTCAGCCACAGCATCCAGATCGAAGGTCTGATCGACCAGCGGGACGGTCACCGCAGTCGCCGCCGTAATTGCCGCATCCACCGGGTAGGCCTCAAACGACGGCCACGGGTACACCACCTCGTCACCGGGATCGATGTAGGCCAGGAAGAGTTGCTGTAGCAAGCCTACCGATCCGCAACCGCAGCCGATCCGTTCGGCGTCCACCTTCAACCAATCAGCCAACGCGGCCCGAAGAGCAGTCGCTCGGTGATCGCCGTAGCGGTTTACATCGCCGGCTGCCTCAACTACCGCCTCAACGATAGGCAAAACCGGTGGGTAAGGGTTCTCGTTGGAAGCCAACTTCATAGCCTCGACCAGACCGTGTTCATCGGCCGCTTGGGTCGCCGATTTGCCGGGCCGGTAGCTGGCCATGGCAGCTACCGAGGCTCGAGGTCGACCCACCGTCACCGTTCAACCTCGCCTGCATCGGCAACTGGCACACAGTGAGCACCTCGACCCGGGTTGAACAGGTCGTTGGGGTCCAATGCCGCCTTCACCCGCCGCATCATCTCCAGCTCCACTGCCGACTTCTGTCCTGCAACTCGCTCGAGTAGCTCTTGACCCACCCCGTGTTCGGCACTGACCGTCCCCCCCATGTCCCAGGTAAGCCGGTCGACAGACCCTTGGATTTCATCTATGAGGCCCGGTTCCATGCGGCTCCCCCGCTCAAGTGACGAAATCACATATAGGTGTAGGTTGCCATCCCCCAGATGACCGAATGAGTAGACGACCGCGCCGCCCCCACAAAGGTCTTGGATCAGGGCCTCAACGGCACGCTGGTACTCAGCTACCCGGTCGATGGGAACCGCAACATCAAACTTCGCCCCCTTTGCGTCAAACAGGGTCTCTGGAGGTAGCTCTTCGCGCAGGATCCATAAGTTCTGTTCCTGAGCGGTCGTACCGGCCATTACGGCATCCAGGAGCAGACCGGCGTTGGTCGCATCGGACAAAAAGGCTTCCGCCGCGTCATCCACCGGACTTGTTCCGCTGAAGCGTCCGAGTAGGTACCAGTCCGAATGGGTTGCAATGGGCCGCGCCACGCCGAACGACTTGATTGTGCCTGCTAGACCTGCCTCGGGCACCAATTCGAAAGCGGTCAAGCCGGCGTGGTCCAAGGCGCAGGCCCGGTCATAGAGCTCGTGGACGTCCTCCAGTTCGGCCAAAGCGGCAAAGAAGGTGCGTTGGTGGTTGTGGCGCGGATACAACTTCAGCACTACCCGGGTGATGATCCCTAGAGAGCCCTCACCGCCAATGAAGAGGTGCTTCAGGTCATATCCGGAGTTGTCCTTTCGCAATGCCCGCAGCCCGTCAAAGACCTCACCGTCAGCTAACACCGCCTCCAATCCGACCACGCTGTCACGGGCCGGTCCGTACCTCAACACGTTGAGACCCCCCGCGTTCGTCGACACGGCACCACCAACCGTGGCCGTTCCGCGGGCTCCCCAGTCCATGCCTAGTTGGCGGCCGACCTTCTCCGCTGCCCGCTGCACCTGCTCAATAGTGCATCCCGCCTCGGCAGTAATCGTGTAGCGGGCCGGCTCTACGCTAATAATCTGGTCCATTCGCGCAGTCGACACCAGAACCGATGGACGATCATCGGTCGGTACCGAACCCCCCGACAGCGATGTGTTCCCACCTTGGGTAACGATGGCGACACCGGCCGCGGAACAAGCCCGCACTACTGCCCGCACCTCATCAACGGTGCGCGGTCGCACGACGGCTACCGGTTCCCCAAAGAAAAGCCCTCGGAAGTCCACGGTCATGCCAACGGCATCTGCCGGGTCGAGCCACCCTGCAGGACCAACCAGGTCACGCAGTTCCCTCGCCAGATCAGCTTCGGCGATACCTCCGGCCATCAACGTAGGGTACGTCGGCGTTCGGCGGCCGGCCTCCGATCAGCCTAAGTCACCGAGCAGTACTAGACCCAGGGGCAGTTCGAATTTCGGTCGCCAAACGTGTCGCCGGCGGCATAACGACCGTACGTAAAAGGACGCAATTCCTCGGGCTTATTACCGTGGACGAGCATCGACGCCGTTAGCTTCCCCACTCCGATCATCTTGAAACCATGGTTCGAGTCTGCGATCACGAAGGCGTTATCGACCAAGTGGTCGAAAATCGGCACGTTGTCTGGAGTGAAGGCACCAATGCCGCCGTTACGCCGCTGCTTGTAGTAAGGCTCAAGATTCTCAAAGCGCTCAAACAACATTCCGAGAGTCCTGCAGTAGTACTCGGGAAACCAGTCGTCAGCCTGGTAATCATCATTCAGGTGGCCGTATGGATCAGTCCTTGCATCCGGACCCATGCGGATCGGAATAGTCCCCCCCTGCAAGCCCGGTGCACCCACCCGCTCGGCTGCGTACCGGGTGTAGGTGTACACGTAGTCTTGGATCACTTCTCCATCGCTTCCGTACACCGGAGTATCCATCAACTCCACGTGCAGTACCGGGCCATCTTTCCCATCGGCAGTGCGATAGTCGACTCCGGGCGGCATGAAGATCTCTCCCTCAAGTAAGCGCCAGTAGGTCCACACGTCCATGCCCCGATCGACGTGGCCATCCGGGTAATGGACGTCAAGCGTCGAAGGCCCACCCAACCACTCCCAGTGCTGGGGTGTCCACGCTCCCGCGCCAACGACTACCTCGTCGCAGCGGATTTCTCCGGCGGTGGTTTTCACAGCGGTTACCGAACCTGACGAGTCGAGGTCGTAGCCGACAACAGCCACGCCGTAGCAGCGTTGGACACCCCACTGACGAGCCTTCTGGTCAAGACCCCACATCACCATGTGAGTACCTGCGTAACCGGATCGGTGCTCGTGCAGCACGACGTCGCAGTTCTCGGTCTTGAAGTCGGGCCATAGTTCCTTGAGGAAGCGGTGGGCATCCGCATCCGTGTAGAGGTCTGAGGGGTAACCATTGGCAACCTGGGACTCATTCAGGCGCACGTAGTCCTCGGTCTGATTGGCCTCGCCAATCGATACGTATCCGACCTGCTGAAATCCAAGATTTATCGGGTCGGACTCCCATACCTCAACGCTGGCTCGCAGAATGGCATGCAGAGGACCGGTCATGTAGAAGTTTCGAACACAACCACAGGCCAAGCCGGTAGCGCCAGCACCAGGACCAGCCTTGTCGATAAGCACAACATCACTCCCTGCCCCTTTCCCGGTGCGCTCCAGTTCCATAGCAAGGTGGTAGGCCGTAGACAGACCGTGGATACCGGCACCGACCACTACGTACCGGGCTGCAGGTGGCAGGGGATCGAAATCGTGAACCGGCACGACCGGTGGGTTCTGCAGGAACCCATCGACCATCGACGGTGCGGGACGGTCCATAAACGGATACCACTGATTCTGACCCTCGGCGGGCCGACCGATATTCGTCACCAGGATCCTCCTAGCTTCTGGGAAGGCCTAAACAACGACAGCTGGACTCTCACTCACCCGGTTCCATAAACCGCTCCGCCATCAACCTTGACGACCGATCCGGTTGTAAACGAGGCGGCATCCGATGCCAGGTAGAGAGCCGCTCCCACGATCTCTTCTGCGTCACCAGCCCGCTGCAGTGCAATGCGACGTTGGAAAGCCTCGTGCGCGCTCTCCGGCCAATGGGTCGAGATATCGGTCAGAAACGGCCCAGGCTGCAAGCAGTTGACCCGAACTGTCGGCGCATAGGCCCGGGCGAAGGACTCTGTGAGCGAGTGGACGCCAGCCTTAGCCGCACCATAGATGGCCTCCACTGCGGTTGGAGCCGATGCGGATGTAGAACTCACATTCACTATGCACCCGCTGCCTGCATCGAACATGAGCGATCCGAAAGAAGCCGACAACCGGAACATACCTCTCAGATTGGTGGCAATAGTCTTGTCGAATAGCTCAGGAGTGACCTGAGCGAGCGACGGATAGAGCGGCGAGCTTCCAGCATTGTTTACTAGAACGTCACACCGACCAAACTCCGCGTATGTCGCTTCAACCAGCGCGTCGCATTGATCCCAATCACCGACGTGGCAGGCCACCGGAAGTGCTCGTCGACCTGTCGACTCCGCCACCGCAGCAGCTAAATCCTCACAGTTCGACATTTTCCGGCTGGCCACCACCACATCTGCGCCGCACCGAGCGAACGCCTCAACCATGGCGCGACCAAGCCCTCTGCTCCCACCGGTGACCACGACAACACGGCCAGTGAAGTCCGTTAGACGTTCTTCGGGAGCGAGTGCGGACATGAGACCGATTCTGACAGGCCGCCTAGGGTGTTCCCATGGCTGGGACTTCCGAAGCGACAGAAACTTCTATGGCATCCTCCATGGGCGACTCGAGCCAGACGACCGGACCTTTTGGTCTCCGAGGAATCAACCATCTTGCACTCGTCTGCAGCGACATGGCAGCGACCGTGGCGTTTTACGAGGGTCTCTTGGGAATGCCTCTAGTTAAGACCGTCGAGTTGGGGGGTGGAGTAGGGCAGCATTTCTTCTTCGATGCCGGAGGTGGCAATCAATTGGCGTTCTTCTGGTTCCCTGATGGACCCAAGGCTGCACCTGGCATTGCAATGCCGATCGACCGACCAGACCGCGGTGGCATCCACTCCGCGCACGGCTCCATGAACCACGTCGCCTTCAATGTCGACGACAAGGACATCGACAATCTCGTTTCGCGTCTTCGCGAGGTTGGTATCGATTGTTCTGAGGTCGTCAACCACGACGACTCTGAGTGGGGCGTGTCTCGAGATCTACACGACGGCGTCTTCGTTAGGTCGATCTACTTTCATGACCCTGACGGAATTGTCCTCGAATTTGCCGCTTGGACCCGTCCGCTTGGCCCGGAGGACGTGTCCCATGATCCTTCTCCATTAGTTGAAGGATGATCTCAGGTCGCCAGCGGACCCGGTCAGGTGAAGTCGGCATACTTCCGGAGATGGCGAATCGGCACCGACAGCGCATCCTTGCGGAATGGGTCTCCTAGTTCCTTAGTGCACATCACCTCGATCACCGTTGTCCTGCCAGCTGTCATCTGGGCCTCAACGGCTTGTGAGAGGGCTGGACCTACGTCCTCGAGTTGATCCACACGGATGCCCTCCGCACCCATCGCTTTAGCGATCTCAGCATAGTTCTCACCACCTTCAAGTTCCCCAGCAACGAAACGCTGACCGTAGAAGTCGACCTGATTCTTTTTCTCTGCTCCCCACTGCCGATTGTGGAACACAACCGCGGTAACCGGTATGTCGTGACGCACCGCCGTCATGATCTCCACCATGCTCATGGCCCATGCGCCGTCGCCGGCGAATGCAACCGCCGGGCGCTCAGGAGCGGCTGCTTTGGCGCCGATAATGGTCGGTAGGGCGTACCCGCAGTTACCCCAACTCATAGCTGCAAAAAAGGACCGGGGTTCTTCGAAACGCAGATAGCTATTTGCGACCGAGTTGATATTCCCGATGTCTGTAGAGACCATGACCCGGGCCGGCATAGCTTTCTCTAGTTCGCGAAGAACCTGACGAGGGTGAAGCCAGTTGTCTTCCTCGTCAATGGCCTGCTTGATCATGTCCACGCTGAAGTCATCGATTTCATGTGTCCACTCCTCTAGCTCGGCCTCCCATTCGGATTTCTCGTCAGCCATGTGTTGAGACCGGTGGTCACGACTGGCGTCACAGGCCAAGACCCTCTCGTCAAGGCGCTCAGCAAGTGCGACCGCTGCCGCTCCAGCATCACCGCATATCCCAACTGAGATCTTCTTGACGAGACCGAGCATCCGGTGATCGGCGTCGACCTGAATGATCCTGGCATCCTTTGGCCAGTAGTCCATGCCGTGTTGGGGCAGCGTGCCAAAGGGACCGAGGCGAGTGCCAAGGGCCAGCACAACGTCGGCCTGACTGATCAATTTCATAGCTGCCTTGGAGCCTTGGTAGCCGAGCGGTCCGCACCACTGGGGGTGACTGGCCGGGAAAGAGTCGTTATGCAGGTAACTGTTGACTACTGGACAGCCGAGACGCTCGGCCAAAACAATGGCATCCTCCATGGCGTCGCCCATTACGACACCGCCGCCGGACACCATCACGGGGAACTCAGCCTCGGCCAGCATGTCAGCCGCTGCATCCAGACTTTCGGAGCCGCCGGGACCCCGATCAACTCGCATGGGCTCGGGAATGTCCACATCGATGTCGCCGTAAAAGCGATCGCGGGGGATGTTCAGTTGGGTGGGTCCGATCTCAGACATCGCCCGGTCAAAGCAACGTGCAGTGATCTCCGCCATTCGGTTCTCGTTATTTATGTGACCTTGGTACTTCACGAACTCCTGGAACATCGGCAACTGGTTGGCCTCCTGAAAGCCACCTAGGCCGATACCCATGGTTCCGGTCTCGGGGGTAACGATAACCACTGGACTGTGGGCCCAGAAGGCCGCAGCGATAGCCGTCACGCAGTTGGAGATACCTGGTCCGTTTTGGCCGATAACTACACCGTGACGACCACTGACTCGGGCGTACCCGTCGGCCATGTGGGCGGCACCCTGCTCGTGGACGACTGGAACCAGACGGATGCCAGCTGGAGCAAAAATGTCCATGGCGTCCATGAACGCGGAACCCATTATTCCGAAGATGGTAGTCACACCGTTGGCCGCCATCGTCTCGACGAAGGCCTCGCTAGGGGTCATGCGGGTCATGGCTGGGCTCCAGGGGATGGGTCGTCAATCGTGGACCTCTGGACTTACCCGCGAGGGGATCAGTCCTCGAAGAAGTGAGAGCCTATAACGGATCCGTGAGACTGTCTAGACCACGAAGTGGTCTCCCACCGGTTCAGGAAGGCCGGCGGTCCGGTATCCGTCTTGGCGCCAGAGGATTGGGAAGTGGGCCTCGTCCATGTAGTCGTCGTTTGGTTGGGCATACCGTGTGTAGACAGGTCCATTGCCGTCATCGAAACCCGGACGGTGGAACCGTGCATCGCTGCTAGCACAGTGCAGAACTAGTGCCCGTCGATGCAAATCAGACCGATTGGCATTCGAGCCGTGCCAGATCCAGCCATGGTGGAACGAGCCACCTCCAGTCGCCACCTCTAACGGAACCACCTCCGGTTCAATCCCTTCAGCGATTGCCGCCTGCTCCATTGACGCTCGGTAATTTTCTGGGGCGTGAAATTCCATGGCTGGCTCGGCACCCGTAGCCCACTGGTGCGAACCACGGGCAAACTCGATGGTGCCTCCAAGCGTCGTCGCCGGGTCTAGGGCAATCCAGCAGGTGGCCATCTCTTGTGGTCGATACCAAGGCAGATAGGCGTTGTCTCGATGAAAACCCACCGGGAACGCGCTAGGCGGCTTCCAAAGCAAGTTGTCCTGAATAATTCGGGCTCCCGGCCAACCAGCGAGACGAGCTAACGCCTCGCCGAGCGACGAGGACAACACCACCGCCGCCACTAACCGATCAGCCTTCCAGCCATTGCACAACTGGCGGGTCAGGGCCGGATCACCGGTCCCTTGCTGCCAGTTCACCTCGTCGGGAGTCACACCGGTTTCAAACTCCCCCCGGAACAACCGGTCGAAACGGTCACGCAGCGCCTCCACCACAGCGTCGTCGACCAGACGGTCTACCCGAGCGAAACCATCGGCGTCGAACCTCTCGGCCACCTCCGCCTCAAACAAGGCGTTCAACAGCTCACCGTCAGAACCTCAACCGGCGACGTGGTGGCCCAGACGGGCCAGGAAGGACAGACAGGCCTCGAGGTCTGCTACATCGACAAACTCGTCAGGCCGATGAGCAACACCGATATCACCGGGGCCCCAAAGCACCGCCGGGATCCCCGATGCCTGAAACAAACCTGCTTCGGTCCCATAGGACACGACGTCCACCGGCAGTGTGCCGTCGGCGTCCAACCCCCCGGGCCCGTCCTCGCCGTCCAGCAAGATATGCATTAGGTCCAGTGCCGGCGAGGACTCCTGCCACTCCAAACCATCGACCTCGCAAACCGTCTCGGTCTCGATAGATGCCCCGGGATGCACTCTTCGCATCTCGGCCAGCAGTTCAGCCTCACGGGCCACCATCTGCTCCTTAACGAAGGCCGCGTCGGCACTCTGAATGGGCCGCATTTCCCAGTCGAAAACACACCGGTCGGCCACCACGCATCGTCCTTGGCCGCCGTCAATCACTCCAACGTTGATGGTCGTCGATGGCGGATCGTAGGGGCTGAGGTCAGGTGCCCTGGCCACCAGTTCATCGGCTAGACCCAGCAGTCCTGTGATCCACCGGCTGGCGTGGTGCACCGCGCTGACCGCCTTTGCCGGTTCGGAACTATGACCGTTAATACCGGTCACCGTGGTCCGATATTCGTAACAGCCCTTGTGCGCTCCTACAGTCCGCAGCCCCGTCGGCTCACCAATGATTGCCGCAGCGGGTCGCACTCCTCGGGCGGCCAGATCGGCGAGCAGGATAGGTGCCCCATGGAATCCGTCTTCCTCATCGAAAGTGAGCGCTATATGAATCGGGACCGACAGATCCATCGCCGCGTATGCTGGGACGGTCGCCATTACGCAGGCTATGAAGCCCTTCATGTCGGCCGTGCCCCGACCGTAGACCCGACCGTCACGGTGATCCGCCCGAAACGGAGGAGTGGTCCAGTCCGCCGGG
>CETM01014782.1_pt1 | contig 24579 bp, 21 predicted proteins | sample 361451 | NCBI WGS metagenome assembly CETM01 (sample SAMEA2622690, study PRJEB7988) | marine metagenome | isolation source: saline water (ENVO:00002010), including
TTCATCATCCGAATCGTCGAGCGGCAGCACATATTCCTGAACTAATTGGATTTCGTTTTTCTTCGTGCTACGTAAGAGGACGTTATTAAGGACGACCAGGTTATCAGGGTTCCAGTGGTCGATGTGTTCGAGCATCATTTTCATGGGCTGACGCGAGAATCGAGCATTCTGCTCTTCAAGCATACCCCGATCATTTTGGTAGAACTCTTCAATGTCACGCACCTCATGATTACGTCCCTGTACCGAAAGCATGACTTGATGTGCATGAGCCAGTTTCCCCTCTTTGAGATAGCTTAACCAGTGTTTGGTTTGTACGGCGGCCTGATCGTAAAGGTAGCTGGTGTCATTGATCTGGTTCAGTGATCCCCAGATTCCAAAAACCAGAGCGACGAATAAGCCGGTCATGGCGATGCGGGCTCCGGTGTAGATTTCGGGCTTGCGTTTGATTTCCGAGTGCCCCAGTAAGCCGAAGAGGAGGCTGGCTACGGGAATTGCGATCAGCCCCGAAATATAGATTGCCAGAGGGGAAAATAACGCCAGAACAAGCGATGTAACGGCACCCCAGTGGAGCCGTCGATATCCGGTTTCCTCACCCCAATGGTCATGGCTGTCAGCCGAGTTAAACGATTTGTAAGGTGAACGATCCTCAGCCACTGCTTGAATTCCCGGAGTTAAACGTAGTTAATGCATTATTACTTGCTATATAAGTTAACTCGACATTGCTCGCTGTAATTCCTGAATCGAAGTTATACCTTGAGCTAAATGTAGAATGCCTTCCTGCTGTGTGGATTTGTTACCAAGTTGTTGAGCAAGCTGGCGAAGGGCATTTAAATCGGGTTGAGTCGCGACGGCCTGACGTAATTGGTCATCCATGGCGATCAACTCGAACATCCCGGTTCGCCCCATAAATCCACGGCCCGAACAGACATTACATTGTTCAGGTAAGTTTCCGTTTTCATCAGGTACGGGCTGGAAGTGCTGATAGAGTACTTGAACGTGTGACGGAGGCAGCCCTAACTGCTGGATGTATTGAGGGCCGGGCTGGAAAGGTTGCCGGCAGTTTTCACAAAGCTTGCGACACAACCGCATGTGCATAACACCGTTGAGACATTTGGCGAACTTGTCGGGTGAAACTCCGAGAGATCGAATTTTGTGAATCGCTTCAACACCATCGGTTGCATTGATCGAGATGATCGACATGCGGTTATTCTGCAAAGCTTCTTCGCAGAGAGTTTCCAATGTTTCTTTGTCCGGGACGTGGGGCAGGACGAAAACGTCAGGTTCTTTGAGTCGTGCTTTCTCAATCTGTTTTGGAAAAGTCTCGCCAGCAGCCAGATCTACTTCCATCGTCTGAATGTTTTCCACTTCGGTTTCACCGAGTCCCATCGGCTCCAGGCAAATAAAGTCTCGCATGAACCGATCGGTCGCTCCCAAAGCGTGCGTCCAGGCTGTAGAGAGTCCACCTCCGTTGGCAGGTGCCGAGATAATAAAAATTCCCGAGTGAACTTGCTGCGAATCATCCTCCATGTATTTACCCGTGAGCCGTTTAAATTCATCAAGAATTTCTTCGCGAATACCAAGCTCGCTGATTGCCTTAAAACGCGGCTTTTTTGGTTGCAGTTTGATAATGATTCGTTCGCCGGTTTGAGTACCCACGGTGGTGATATGACAACGCCGCCCGATCTCACCACTGTTGGCCGTGAATTCACCCTTTTGTTCACTCACGCGATCCTGAGCGTTGAGGTGCGCCAGCGTTTTCATGACGGCAACCATCATCGTGGCATTTTGAGGATCCAGCATGGGTAATTGCTGCCATAACCCATCTACTTCGATTTGCGAAGTAGCACCCTGTATCGTGCAATCAATGAGCAGACGTTCGGCGTCATTGACAAGGGATTCATAAAGCACTTGTTTGACGGGAACGATTCCCATGGACTGTCGGCACTGAATTTCTGCAGTTTGATTCGCAGAGTTATCACCTGTGGTTGCTCGGACGTCGACAGGTGGTCCCATTTCATTAGGGGATAGTCCTTCGGTATCTGTGGCCATAGTTTCGGTTGTATTTTTTCAGGGAGAGAGATGGTAAGTGAAGTTTAGGATTGGAACTATTTGAGGGTTCTGATTAGATGATCCCGGGAGTGGAGACGTTGATACCTTTGATCGCCATTTTGAGTGCGTCTCTGTTGGGAGCTACCCGGAAAGCTGTTTCCCGGTCAATCAATTCGTCATCGATCAACTGTTTCAGACTCATCGTAAAGTCCTGCATTCCTTCTTCCGCACCGATACGAATGGCATCAGGTAGCTTTTCATCACTCCCTTCGAGAACCAGCTTGGTGATCATGGGGTTGAACGTCATGATTTCGCAGGTTGGCACTCGTCCCACTCCTTCACGGATTGAGGGGAGTAATTTTTGAGCCACGATCCCTTTCATGTTAAAGGCGATCGCACTACGAATCGCTCCGTGCATTTCTTCGGGAAAGAGGTCAAGAATACGGCCGATCGTGGTGGAAGAGCTTGATGCATGAACCGTTCCAAAAACAAGGTGGCCGGTTTCGGCAGCGTGAATCGCTGTCATAAAGGTTTCTTCATCACGCATCTCTCCCACCAGGATGATATCGGGGTCTTCTCGCACCGCATGTTTCATGGCGATTTCGAAGTCCTTTACATCCTGTCCAACCTCGCGTTGATTGATTAGACATTTGTCTTCGGTGTAAACAAATTCAATCGGATCTTCAAGCGTCAGAATGTGCTTACGGTAGATACTGTTCACGTAATTCAGCATCGAGGCAATGGTGGTGGACTTCCCTGAACCAGTCACTCCTGCCAGCAGAACCATTCCCTGGTCGTAATGGCAAAGTGATTCCATAACAGGAGGCAGATGCAGGCCTTTGAAGTCAGGAATCCAGTTGCTAATCCGACGAGCCACCAATCCGATATTGCCGAGCTGAGTCAGCATATTGACTCGGAATCTCCAGGTCTCACCATCCACATCCACCGTGTGGGCAAAGTCGGCCCCTCCTTCGTCTTCGAAGATTTTACGATTCTTCTTATCCATCATCGGGAACAGAAGTCGCACCATCTCTTCACGTTCGATGGGGCCTCGATTTAGCTCACGCAGTGAGCCGTCGACACGCACGATCGGCGGACGACCAACTTTAAGATGCAAGTCAGAGCCTTCCAGTTTGACCAACGCACGGAAGATCTTATCCACTTCCAGCTCTTCCTTCTTATGTAGGAATCGCTCCATGTCCTGATCAACATTAGCTGCGGGCTGTTCTGTCGAGGCCATCGTATCATGCTCCAGCTGGTCGGCATCTGCCGGTTAATTTGTGTGGGTTTTCGTTTGAAGATTTCAAACGCTTTTGGAAAAGCTGTATCTTAGAATTGTTCTCCTAATTAACAGTACAAACAAGTATAGCACACGATTTTTGCTCTGGTTGCACACATAAATGTCGACTGATAGGCCCGGCCGACTCATCGCAAACGAACGTAAAGCCGGCCGGTTATAGTGGTGAAATAAATAATCTATACTGAATGCACAGATTAACAGGCACAGAATTTATTCGTACTCTCGCTTGATTGGATTACCATGAGTCAGTTTTTAATGCACCGCCGACAACTACTTGCGACTGCCGCCGCCGCGGGAGTTTCGATGTTTGATCTCCCCAGTCTTTCTGCAGCTGAAGATCCATACAAAGGATTACCAATTGGTATTCAGAGTTATTCACTAAGAGGATTTAATCTGCTTGAGGCAATTCGGCACATTGAGGGCATGGGGCTCCATTATGTCGAGTTCTATCCTAACCACGTGCCCAAAGAAATTGATGCCGAGGGTCTGAGCAACCTTCAGGACTTGCTCAAGAAAGCGAAGATTAAAATTGCGGCTCATGGAGTGTGGAGCTTCAATAACAATCATGAGTTTAACAAGAGCATTTTTGCTTTTGCAAAACGCCTGGGAATTAAATGCCTGACGGCAAATCCAACACCGGATTCATTCGAGTCGCTTGATAAGCTCGTGGCTGAATATAAAATTCGAATCGCGATTCATAATCATGGGCCGGATGCTCTCTATGACAAAATCGACTCGGTGGTCGATGCGGTCAAGGATCATCACCCACTGATCGGCGCCTGCGTGGATACAGGACACTTCATCCGCAGTAAGGAAGATCCGGTCGAAGCCGTAATGAAGCTCAACAAACGAGTCTTTGCGTTGCACATTAAAGATGAAGCTAAGATGGAAAAAGTTTCGCACAACACCATCATTGGCGAGGGGCACCTGGATGTGGTCGGAATCTTCAAAGCCTTGAAGAAGGTTAAGTTCCCGGCAGACGGGTCGATCTCTTTGGAATATGAAGCGAATCCGGAGAACCCGATCGATGATATCAAACAGTGCATTGAAGTAGCCAAAGACGCTATTGCTAAAGTGTACTAGAGTTAAGCTGAGACCAAGAGTCATTATCTAATGTTGGCGAATCGAATTATTCCCTGCCTGGATGTTGAGAGTGGGCGGGTTGTAAAAGGTACGAATTTCGTAAATCTACGCGACGCTGGAGATCCGGTGGAAGTCGCCTCGCGGTATGAACGCGAAGGTGCTGATGAACTGGTCTTTCTGGATATCACGGCTAGTCATGAGGGCCGTGATATTATGCTTGATGTTGTGAAGCGGACGGCCGAGCAAATTTTTATGCCGCTCACCGTAGGAGGCGGAATTCGGTCGATTGAAGATATTCGGTCGCTGCTTAATGCCGGAACCGACAAAGTGTCAATCAACTCGGCGGCCTGTAAAGATCCTGAATTTGTTCGGGAAGCAGCCAGGAAATTTGGAAGCCAGTGTATTGTCGTGAATATTGACCCCAAACGCATTCAACGCGATGGGCGTGAAGTCTGGGAAGTTCATATCAATGGCGGACGCAAACCGACAGGGCTGGAAGCCGTTAGCTGGGCACAGGAAGTCGAACGTCTCGGAGCAGGAGAAATCGTACTTACAAGTATGGACTGCGATGGTACTAAGGATGGCTATGATATCGAAATCACCCGGGCAGTGAGCGAAGCGGTCTCGATTCCGGTGGTTGCCAGTGGGGGTGCCGGTTCTCCGGATCATCTGGCAGACGCCATTCTGTTGGGAAAAGCAGATGCTGCTCTGGCTGCAAGTATCTTCCATTTTGGAGAATACACAATTCAGCAAACCAAACAGTTTATGGCAGATCGTGGAGTTCCGGTTCGACTTTGATCACCGTTGGTGAATAGAATAAAGTCGCATCCATCCTGATCATTTCATTTGTCCTGTTTAGTAAGCGTGCGGTGAATTCACCTTCTTCACAGATAGAGTTTCTTTGTAAGTCGTGCCAATCGCCGATGAGTGCGCCGGCTTCGGCTGCCGGCAAGAAAGGTGCTTGCCCGAGTTGCCAGGCAGTGATGGAGATTCCGGTCGATAGCCTCGAAGGTAAATTGGCTGCCATTCGCGAAGGTAAAGCGATCGTCCTGATCACCAAAGCAGAACGGCATCAGGCGAACTCTGCCGAATATTACCGGTTTCGTTGCCGCGTGTGTGATCACGGATTATCGATTCCCACAGACAAGGCACATAAAAAAATTCAGTGCACCAACTGTGACGCAGTTTCCCGTTTAGGCCTAAATGTGCTGGACCTGCAAGCGAATGAAAATCAACGGCATCAGGCATCTCAGCCAGCGACATCAGGACACGCAGAGATTGATGAAGATAAAATCCAATTCGAATGCAAGGACTGTCGGCAGGTTGTTCGAGTGTCTAAGGAGTATGCCGGTAAAAAAGGGAGATGCCCGAATTGTCGTGCGACAGTCGGGATCCCTTATTATTCCACCGTTACAGGTTTCCGAGTTAAACCGTCTGCCGTTAAGTCCCCTTTTCAGCCACTCACTCCGTTAACAGTTAATCTTGGCGGCACAGATCTATTAAAGAACTTCGTTCCGGAGTCGCCTTTGAAGGCAGACGCATGGACTCCACCTAAGAATTCACCGACACCTAAAACACATTCTACGCCGGCACCTAAAGCCTCCGGCCGGCGAGGCTTGCCGTGGGAAAACCCTCCGGAACAAGGTGGGAGATTTTGGGCGACGTGTAAGCTGCTGTTGTTCAGCCCCAATGTTGGCTATCAGCAAATGTATGATGACGACGGTCTGGGTAATCCAATTGGATTTGCCGTGATTGGTCATTTCCTGTCGACCATAACGTTCGCTCTCGCAGCCATTCCTGTTTTGGTTGTTGCCTGTTTATTGGCAGAACCACATATGGAATTCGGCGTCGACTACACTAAATTAGCTACCCAATTCGGCATCGGAATTGGAATTTGGTTTGGTATCGGTTTGGTTTTGATACTGGTGTTGATGTTTTGCTTTGGAGCGATGTTACATGCTGCTGCATTTGTGGCAGGTGGGACAGAAAAACCATTTGAGACGACTAATCGTATGCTGGCTTATAGTCTGGGATCATGCCTGCAACTTCTGGCGATTCCGTTTTTAGGGCCCCTGCTAATGCTGTTGTTTCTCTTAGTGCAAATTACCTGTGGATTGTCAAAATCACACGAGAAACCGATGGGACAGGCAATCGGCGCGGTGTTGCTTGCGATTGTGATGCCTTCATTTTTTGTTGGACTGCTTTGGATGATGGGCCAATAATTGAAGTATGGTGAAACGTGTGTCTTTGTTTTTGATTGCTGCGTCCATGCTGCTATTAGGTAGCTGGGAAGCGAGTGCGCAGCAAGTCGTGTTATCTGCTCCGAATGGCCGTGTCACAGAACACTGGTTCGAAAATGTCAGATCCTCTTTTTATCTCGAACAGAATTTCAGACGAGGCGGTTGGTTCTTCAACTGGGGGACGCCCGTGATTCCTCCATACGGAGGTTACGATGGCCGCGATGCCAGATTTGGAATTGGATTTCGTAAAGGTAATCTTCGCGGTGGATTTAATCTATGGGCCAGTCAGGGGGTCGATCGGTCGATGGTAATGGATGCTCCATTTATTACAGTACCGCATGCCGGGTATGGATCCATACAACATGGGAGCTGGCGACCGTTTGTGACTGGCTGGACTCCAGTCGTCGGGAATCAGCCTCATTGGCAATACCCATTGAAGGATTTTCTAGAGTCGGGCCAGGCTCAATCGCTGACAGTCACCTCATCGGGTGATCGTCAGGAATCAGAAATCGAGAAAGTGCCGCAGACGCTCAAAGCACCCTCGCAGGACCGGCCACTGACACTCATCAACGGCGAAGAAAAGTCCGAGTAAACTCGGCAGGCTGATGTCAGAGCAAGCCGAATGCTTAGTATGACTTGGACCAGCTTGCTGCGATTGTCCAGTCTGTGCCCATTTGCAGACCGTGGAAGTCCTGATGGACAGGATGCGTGATTTCAAAGTTAAGACGGCTGCCGTCTTTCAGAGACTTGATCATACCATATCCAAAGTTCAGGAATTGTCCGCCCTTGAAAGAGCCGTTGGCAGCGGGATTCATTTGAGCGATGGTCATCGGTGGATTTCCCATAGCCATTGTTTCTAACTGTGGATCCACTCCCTGGAAGTCACTCGCCCAGATGCTCTCCATACGCAATGTATAGGCCCAGGTTTTGTCTTCGCTAAAGATCTTGCTGTACCATCCATTGAGTCGATAGGTGTCGCTCGGAGCGTAGCCTGCATCGCTTTTGCCAAGTGCAATGTTGGTTTGTAGCTGGACACCTACGCTGGAATCTTCCTGATATTTATTCCAGGTGATACCAGGACGAGCCATCCATGTACCAGCTCCCAATCGCATGGGGTATGGATATTCAATTTGCATCATCGGATTCATCGGACTGGTGGTTGTGCCATCAATGTCACCCGTAGGTGCGGAGAAACCAATGTTGAGGATCAGTTCAGTATTCTCTTCTTCGTTGGAGCGTACTCGCCAAAGTGCTCCGAAAGGAAGGTCTCCGAAGCCGGAGTTAGTTCGACGCTGTGATGCCATCGGCATTTTCATTCCCATGCCGTTGTCCATATAGGGAGTCATTTCCATGGTGTTCACAATCCACATCGGCATGACGTAAAGGGTGATGTCGTCGGTCCAGCCTTTCATGTAATGCAACATATGCATTTCCATGTTCATTTTTTCCGGAACGACCATGGTCATTGGGAATTGGTCGAGTACTTGAGCATTTGTTAACTCAGTCTGACCATTGAATAGTCCGGACATGGACATATTCATGTATTTGTATTCAATCATCTGCTCATCAGGACTGTGCAGATGAGCACCCATGAGATGAGCCGGAGCGTGAGTGTCCGGCCGAGAGTACTTTTCGGCTTTCATTTCTCTGGTTGCGATATGATCGGACGGGCGATTGGAGGTGATTTCATCCAATCGATTTTGAATAGTTGACAGAAAAGAGATTTCTGCGGAGGCCGCGGTAGAAATACCACAGAAAATTATAGCTAATAACAGACGACTAAAATTCATTGGTGTTTCTCCTGAGATCATTTAAATAAGCAATCTCTACTAATTTCGTCATCCATCCGGTGCCCCCACTCATTGAATGGTCGGTTTCTAGGAATTAATCGCTATATTTCATTGTGATGTTCGGATTATGAAGACAATCCCCCCCGATTAGTATGGTGCGTAAAGGAGGGTTGGACTGTTAGACAAATTAGACAGTTGTTTTGTAATTAGCTGTCTAAATCGTGGATGTATTGCCGCTGAAACTGAGAAAATCGAGTGGGTGGCACTTATTGGGGCGCATAAAAAAAGCTCCCAAAATGCCAGTGGATCCCAGGGGGGCAGAGGATTCCGACTTTCACTTCGGGAGCGATTGGTTTGGTTGACTTTCAGCTCAGTGACATCCGTTCCACTCGAACCAGAAAGTCTCGTTGAATGGTTACCATCCCAACAGGGCGGGAGATTAATGGACAAGCCTTAGTGAGGTCAAGGCGAGTTTGTATTGCTCAGGACTTATTCAAATACAAAGACTGATCAGCGCGTTGAAAGAATGTCGCCGGAGTGTCACCGGCGAGCTGACTAGCGTGACCGGTTGAGCACGTCAATTCAAAATCCGCTGCTGCAAAATCGTTCTCGATATCACGACAGAGATCATCCAGGCGTTCTTCGCCGTTTGGCACCAATAAGACAAACTCATCTCCGCCCCAGCGAAAAAGTGTACCCCGGTCGGCCGTACACTGAAGCATTTGACTCGCAGCAGCTCGCAATATGGAATCTCCAACCAAGTGCCCTTGCGTGTCATTCACAGATTTGAAGTTGTCCAAATCAATAATGATCAATCCGAGTTTCGATCGCGTCTTTAACCCGACAGCAATTGCTCGCTCAAAATCAGCTCGATTGGGCAATCCGGTCACAGAGTCAATCCATTTCGAATCGCCTATTCCACCTATATATGTCTTCACGCGATACCCAAGCGTAAAACTGACTGCGATCAGTAGCAGGATAAGTAGGTTCATGTGTCGACCGGTAGTAGTGCCAGCTTGTTGTTAACGTCGAATCTTATTGTGTCCTATAATACGAACTTCATAAAGCCAGCAACCTATGAATACGAAGTAACCCAACAGTGTTATGAGTGCACCTGTCCTTGAATGGGAAAACGTAACGAAGACATTTCCGGGTGTCGTTGCGCTCGATAATGTCACACTCGCACTCTACCCCGGTGAAGTGCATGCAATCGTCGGGGAAAACGGAGCAGGTAAGAGTACGCTTATTCATTTGGCGGCTGGAGTTTATCTTCCCGATTCCGGATCACTACATACCTTAGAAAGACAGCAATATAGTTCACCTGTTGCTGCTCGTGACCTGGGTATCGTAACCGTGTTTCAGGAGTCAGAACTGTTTGATCACTTGAGTGTTGCTGAAAACATCGCTCTGCTCCAGGGCTTGCCGGTAAACCAGCAGGGTTTGGTCCATTGGTCGCAGGTTTATGAGTCGGCAGCCACTTACCTGAATCAACTACCGGAGCCGATTGACCCCAAACTACCTGCTTCGACATTGTCTGTTGCCCAGCGGCAAATGTTGCAAGTTGCTGCGGCCGTTGCTCAAAAAGCTCGCGTGCTCATTCTTGACGAACCTACCAGTGCTCTCAGCGCATCAGAGACTCAGTGGTTATTTCAAAAAATAGAAGAATTGAAACAGAACGGCGCAGCGATCGTTTACATTTCACATCGTCAGGAAGAGATTTTCTCCCTGAGTGACCGTGTAACGGTATTACGTGACGGCCAACTCATCTGGACTCGTCTCATTTCCGAAATCACGAATGCATCGTTAGTCGAAGCGATGGTTGGCAGACAACTAGAACTTGATCATCAACGCACGATTCCGGATCTAAGTGAAGCTCCGACCAGATTGTCAGTGATAAATCTGAGTGATGTTAACGGTACGGTGCATGATGTATCACTCGATGTCAAAGCTGGTGAAGTCGTGGGAATCTATGGGCTTGTTGGTGCCGGTCGCACCGAGTTTGTCGAAACGGTTTTTGGTGTCCGCGAGCGGTCATCAGGCGACACATTGATTGACGGCAGCCAGGTTGCCATTCGTTCTGCTAAAGATGCTGTGGCAAGTGGACTCGGATTAGTTACTGAAGACCGTTTGAGTCAGGGGATCTTTCGCTGGCATAGTGTTGCAGACAACACGGTTGCCGCCTCGCTAAAACGACTTGGCCAAGGTGTATTCACAAGCAACAAACGCGAGTTGGAAGCAACCCATGAGATTCAACAGCGACTCAATGTGAAGTCCTCCGGCCCGGAACAGGCCATTGAAAATTTATCAGGCGGCAATCAACAGAAAGTGATTGTTGGACGTTGGTTGCTTAATCAACCTAAAGTGTTGATTCTTGATGAACCAACTCGTGGCGTGGATGTTGGTGCCAAGGAAGAGCTCCATAATATCGTTGCTGGTTTAGCGGCTGATGGATGTGCAGTCATCTTTATTAGCTCAGAACTTCCCGAGATATTACGTTACAGTCATCGCATCCTTGTCTTTCGTGACGGAACAGTTTCAGGTGAATTGAATCCACTAGATACGACGCCTGAGCAGATAGCAGAACTGGCTTTTCCGATCACTCAGCAAGATTCAAAACCAAAGCAGGGCGATGTCACAAGTCAGAACGTACCAGCGGTCTCCGGACGTTTCTTTACTGAGATAATATTAGCTGCGATTTCTGTCGCGTTGATGATCTTATTGCGAATCAAAAATCCTTCGTTTGATTTTGCAGTCCTGTTCGTCAACGTAATTCCGTGGGCAATTCTTGGTTTGGCCGCTGCCGTCGTCATTATTGTCGGAGCAATCGATATCTCCATCGGTTCCTTACTCGGTTTAGCTACAGCGGCAGGTGGAATCGTCATGACGTCGGGCTTGCCGCCATGGCCTGCGGTCATCCTGGGCATAAGTATCGCTGTATTAGTTGCGATCGCCGGTAGTCTATTAAACGCTGTCATGGCGATCTACGGCAACGTGCATCCCATCGTGGTGACGTTAGGAATGCTTTATGCATTTCGAGGCATGGTATCTGTCCTCATGAATGGGGAGTCGATCACGGATGTACCCGATGGATTCACCTGGATCGCGCGAGTGGGTTCCTTTCAGTCTTCTTTGGTTTATGGTGCATTGATCTTCATCGTGGCGCACATTTTTATGACCAGACATCGACGGGGGCGGCACTTCTATGTGGTAGGTAATTCAGATACGGCCGCCAGCTTGCTTGGTATCAAAAAACCAGTAGTCTGGTGTTGGGCATTTGGATTAGGGGGTGTTTTGGTTGCTTTGGCAGGCTTACTTCAGCTCGCCACGACAACACAAATGCAGGCGACACTTGGAGAAACCTGGGAATTAGATGCCATTGCTATCGCAGTGATCGGTGGCGTTTCGATCACCGGGGGACGCGGCACGGTTCCGGGAGTCGCTCTGGGAGCATTGTTATTGAAGTCCCTTCAGGCAGTTCTAATCCAATTTGAAGCATCGGCCGGAAGAATCAAGCTCGTGGTGGGCTTAATGATTTTAATTGCCATCACGGTGGATCATCTGAGCGTCAGGCACTTGGCACGGCGTCATTTCAAAAGGCGATCGGCATTGGGGAGGAGTTCCCAATGAATTTTAAGAAATTGAAATCCACGGGATTATCGCTGGTTGTTCCACTTTTGCTTCTGATCAGTTCGTTAATCATCGTCATGTCAAAAGTGGAGCGTCCCACGGCACTGATTCAAACTGGTGTTGAGTGGATGGAAGTTGGAATTCTTGCGTTGGCGATGACTGCGATCATCATCACTGGCGGGATTGATCTGTCGATCGCCTCGATCGTCGCGTTAAGTGTGGTGACAGCTGGCATTCTGTTTGATCAATTCGCCTGGTCTTTCCCTGAAGCTGCTTCGGCGGCCGTGGCAGTCGGGATGTTAGCCGGAGGAGTGAATGGCCTGGCTGTTGTAAATGGGCTGTCGCCATTAATCGTGACTCTGGCAACCATGGCATTGTATTCCGGACTAGCTTTGTCGATTGCTCCGGAAGCAGGTATCCAAATGCCACTTTCGCTGGAGGATCAAATCTACTTTGGAAAATGGCCGGCACAGTATTTTGTCTTTGCCGGTCTACTGCTCATAGCAACGATTGGATTGCATCGAACTAGACTTGGCAGGACTTGTTTTTATCTGGGAGAGAATGCAGTGGCGACCAAATACGTTGCCTTGCCGGATCGGAAGGTGCTGTTGGGAGTGTATTTTTTAAGTGGATTATTAGCCGGCATCGTTGCTGTCATGTACGTCATGTCCCGCACGACGGCGATCGCGATTGCTCATCAGGGTGTTGAGCTAAAAGTCATTGCATGTGTTGTTGTCGGAGGGACTTTAATAACCGGTGGACATGGTTCCATCGGCCGAACTTTTCTCGGCCTCTGTGTCATGGCCTCGCTTGATATTTGCTTAGACTTAATGGCGAATGATTATTTCTGGATGGATGCCCGGGTAAAAATGATAGTCATGGGACTACTAGTCGTTGCCATTGCGGTCTGGAATCAATGGCTGGCCCGACGCTTGAACTGATACAATTGAGGGGGCTTTCCTAATACGCTACCGCAAACTATCGAAGAAGAGAACTGATGAAATCCAAGTTGAGCCTGCTGTTGTTCTTTGGCGTTTTTGCGTTGAATACGGTGAGTGCACAACAGCAAGGCAGGCAACCAAGTGCACAATTTCCACAAGTCTCCAGTCTTTTGGGGAGCCAACTGCCGGAAGTGTCGGTATTTGATGAACAGGGGAAACCATTTTCAACCAGGCAACTGAGTGGAAAATACACAGTACTCGTATTTGGCTGTCTCACGTGACCTCCTTTTCTCAGAAACGTTCCCAGTTTGGAAACGGTCGCCATTGATTATCGAAAAAAGGGTGTTGCGTTTCACTACATCTATAAAGCACTGGCTCATCCTGAGCACAACGGATACGTCCAGCCATTTACTCAACAGGAACGGTTGCTTCACGTAGCAGAAGCGAAGCGTACTTTGGGAAGCAGTATCGAATGGCTCTGCGACAACATGAAAAATGAACTGAAGCAAGCACTCGGTGGCGCTCCGAATAGCCAGTTCATACTCGATCCCCAAGGGAAAATTATCAGTGCGAGCAGCTGGAGCAATCCGGCAGAATTACGAGCAACGTTGGCCGAACTGGTGGGAGAAGTGTCGCCCGCCACCACCGTCCCGGATCTGGGTTTGAACCAGCTACCTCCCCCTCAGCCGGCGGCAAAAGGTATTGTTCCGAGACTTCAAATGCCAGGTGTGATGCGGGCCATCGTTGTAAAACCTCAGCCAAGTTTGGAGCCCTATTATGTGAAACTTCGGGCAGAGATTGACGAGAGTTTTATGCGAGATGGTTTGGGTTGGATGTATATCGGCTTTCATCTTGATCCACTGCTCGATGTGCATTGGAATAATCTGGCTCCGGCTTTACAGTTTAAGGTGAGAACGCCAACAGGAATTACTGTGGCCGCTTCCAAAGCAGTCGCAGCCAAAGTAGACCTGGAAGCAGACGCAGATCCACGGGAATTTCTATTGGGATTGGAGTGGGATTCAAAAGAGTTATCGTCCGCATCCTTCAGTTCGGCGGAGTTGATCGTCGAGGTAGAGTACTATGCCTGCCACGACGAGGGATGGTGTAAACCATTCCAGCAGAGCTACATACTCAAGCTGGTACCGGATCGTCATGCCGGCAGTGTGCGAAATCGTGGACGAGTCGGGGGTGGTCGTTCGTTTAGAGATCGCTAAGCAGAGTACGTAATATCAACGGCAGTACCACTTTGGGCGCTATCCTCCACCGATTTGGTGAACTCCATGTAACGCACTCCTTTAGCAAAGTCGTTGAATTCGATTTCTTCGACGCCGCGAATCGCGTTAACAAATTCCTCCTCGACGCGCCATTCATAAACGAGCTCAGCAGGAATGTCGACTTCCGACAGAGCCTCGTCTTCAGCCGCTGCGAAGTAGAGTTTATTATCCGGAGCCATGACGTACTTGAGTGTCCCCTTACTCCCATAGAGATGGATTTGCGGTCCTGGACCATGGTGAATCACTCCGCTCATATGGTACAACCCGCGAGCACCACACGGCAATTCGGTAATGACCTGTACAGAATCAGGAGTCCCGACTTGTTCTTGTTCACCCGTTTCCTGATTCAATCGAAGAGGTGTAAAAGTCTGAGTGCTGGCGAGTACGCTGATCGGATCAGCGACCCATCTCACGAGTGGCTCATGAATAATTCCCAGGGCTAACATGTTGATGCCACTGTAGGGGCCGGATTGACGCCAATGCAAAGGTGAGTCTTCGTCGGCGTAAGCATCATTGGTACCAAGCACAACAATTTCGCGGAGGTCGCCGAGCTTGCCATCGGCCAGGATGGACTTGACGACATGATGGGCTCGCATTCCAAGTGGGCTCGGCACTATTTGCGTTACCAACTCAGGATGGCGTTCACTCGCTTCCATCATTTGCCGAGCTTCCAGGTCATCCATCGACATGCGGGCTTCTGTCAGCACATGCTTGCCGTGTTCTAAAGCTGCCAGTGTGATAGGGCAATGCATGTAAGGCCAGGTGCCTATGCATATTGCGTCGATATCCGGGTCTTCAACGACCTGTTCCCAGCGTTCATACGATTTTCCAATATCGAATTCTGAAGCAACCTTTTGAGTCGACTCCAGCGAGCGGTTACAGACAGCTGCGAGCGAAACGTTTGGGCAGGCGAGTAATCCGGGAGCGTGACGTAAACGGGTATTGGCTCCAAAACCAATCATGCCAACGCGAATCGTATCCATCTTGAAGTTCCTTGTAATTCAGTAGCTACGATCAGAAGTTGTAATTAGCGATGTTTTCCTTCGTGAATACGATGGGCGGCCCTAAGATAGCCTCGCCGTCCTTCACGACAACACCTTTGATACGCCCAAAATCGTACGTTCCATCTGCTAACTCTCCTTTGGTCTTAAGGTGATGTGCCACGTAGACTGACAGATAACCCAGATCGACAGGATCCCACAAAGCAAATTTAGTGCATGAACCACTCTCTACGAAGGGTTTCATCGAGGAAGGTAATCCAATGCCCGTTGCATAGATTTCACTAGTCTTGCCAGCATCCTCAATCGCTTTGGCTGCGGCTGGTATCGCGACTGAGGTGAGTCCCCAGATTCCCACAATATCATTATGGGAATTGAGAGCTGCCGTGGTCATTTCCTGAGCTTTACTTTGGTCTTCTCCCGGCATGAGTGTTTCTAAGATCTCCATGTCCGGAAACTCGGATTCAATGCGAGCTTTCATAAATCTAATCCAGGTGTTCTGATTCGATGCCGTTGGTGTTCCGGAGACGATAAGGAATTTTCCTTTCGGTTCTTTTCCCTGCTCTTCAAGGCCCTGTACCATAATGTCGACCATGGTATCCGCGATGGACTGATTAGATGCCTGATTTACAAAGACCTGCCGGCGTGAAGTGTCAGCATTAGCGTCGGTATCCCAGGTCATCACGGTGAATCCATCACGGACTGCCGAACGGAGTGTGGATGAAATCGCATCCGGGTCATTCGGAGCAATAGCTAGTACATCGAAGTCCTGTGCCATCCAGGTGTTGAGCATCCGCACCTGATCTTCATGAATCGCTGAGGTCGGGCCATCGTAATGAACATTGATGTCAAGTTCTTCGCCCGCCTGTTTTGCTCCCTGACCCGTAGCTTCAAAATAGGTGATGCCAACAAGCTTAGGCATCACGCCGATCCGTAACGTCTCGGTATTTTCTGCCGCCGTACCAGTTTCTGTACTAGTTGTATCGTTTTCGCTGCCGCAGCCAATCACCAGGGTAAGTAACAGCAGGTAAATAATCGTTGTGTATTTCATTTCTATAGAACTCGAATACTATGATGAATCGTTGGCCTGAGAAGTTAGTCAATTTTAGCAAATCACCATGGTGAAAAGTTGACCACTACGGCGAACCGATAAGCATTACCCAGTCCGGCTGACTTTCGATTACTTCCTGCCGCCATGTGTTCAGGCCGGAAAACGATTGTTCAATAGCCTTCGCTCGGCCATCCAGGACAAGTTGGTTTGGAATCGGAATCAAAACGTTTCCATGAGGTGTACCTTCATAGACTCGAGAGGTCAGAGCTTCTTTAGTTCGTAGGTGAGCATGTTCTTCGATTAATAATCGCCTGCCACTTAGTGGTATGCCCATCGTTGGCTCAATGAGGTAAATCACATCCTGCTCAGTTGAGGCGTTACTGAGGTGTGTAAAGAAATCGACAGCATTTCCATTCCTACTTAACAGGTCATGACGTAAGCCATCGGCATCGGTTAAATTCGACGCGTATTCTGCCCGCACAAATGTTTTGTGGCCAAGGGCTGCGAGTCCATACAATCCCGGGATTATGGTGAGACTGAATAGCACGGCTGCTGCGACAACTCGTCGTACTTTCTCTGTACTAGCCGTGGAGACGATTCTCCAAAGTGGAATCAATGTAAGTGGCATCACGGTGATTGCAGCCGGTCGCAGAAATCGCGTATCCAGATGAATCGCACTGCCCCGTATTAGCAACAGTCCCAGTACGAGGCTGAATCCAATAAGGTGGCCGACAGCCAGCTTCTTATAAATCTCTCCCCCTTTTATATTCTCCGGGTAGGTATGTTCGTCACTCGCTTTTATTTTCAGTAGCCACCAGAGCAGCAGCACAAAGGGTAAGAACAACCAGCCTTCGGATCCATCAAAATGGCTGCCCATATGTGGTAATGCGTCGACAGTAAATTTATTCAACAGCGTTCCCAGATCGGTCATAGCAAAGGCCCAGGCTCCGGGAATCCAAAGCATTGGTGTCCACTGCATAGAGGAATCGACCTGACTGGGATTTCCTGCGGGAATTAATCCTAGCCAAAGAATGAATCCACTTATCACGCCTGCACTAACACACCAATTCACAAAATTTCGTTTGCTGACTTTTTGAGAGTAGACCAGCCACAACCAGGCCAGGCCAAAACCAATGGTGCTTAGCCCCGCACTGTATTTCAGTAGTACGAGCATGGGCGTGGCGACTCCTGCGGCAGCCGACAACTGGGCAGAGTAGTGATCGGACTGTTTACTGGTGATCGCTTTGTAGTTGAGGATCAGAACAACAGGAAAGCTGGCCCAATAAAAAAATTCACCCCCATCATAGAGATAAAAATTGGCGTGACTATATCGAGCTGAAAGAAAGGTCAGGCAGATCCATGGTAGAAAGCGAGCTGGACAAACCAATTTGAAGAACCAGATCCAAAAGCTAATACCGAGTAGCCAGCCAAGAAAGGTTGTCCATTGAATGACCTGGCCACCATTCGGATTAAATCCTAATCTGTTTGCCACTTGCCTGACAGTTTCCGGAATGGATCCATAGGAAGCAGGCCACCAGGTAATCTCCGAATGACGATTCTCTTTCAGGTTTTTAGGGTCGACCGAAGTCAGAATCGTGGGGTGTCGCGCAGAGTTTGTGGCATTGGCCAGCAGATAAGTGCCGACATCAGATGCAACTGCGGGTGGTTGTGAAAAAGCAGCATAGACACTTAAGCCAATCACCAGAAGGACCGTTGTCCAGCCAGCTTTTTGCCATGGAGACGTGCAATTGGCTGGTGGCTCACGATTCATAGGAGGTTCTTATGCTAATAAGTCATCCAGCGGAGGCAGGTGTCCCGGGAGTTGCTGGAAGAGAGTTTTGGCGAGTTGTTCAGCGACCTTGGTTGAGGCTTCAAGTTCATTGGCCTCGAAGGCATCTTCTGCTGAGTATACTCCCAACAGCAGCTGAGAAAAAATCGATTTCGACATCGTCAAATAACTCTTACCAGACTTACCTCGCGTAACTTTGGCAGAACGAGGTGTTAATGTCAGCGTATAGGCTTTGCCGCTGAGAACCAGTCCCAGACTGGTTGGGAGCGATACATTGGCAGTCTTAGCTCGATCGTTGAGCAAGTGGCGAACCTGCTTTAGCAAAGTGAGCGGATTAAAGACTTTACTGAGGATGACTTCCCCGCCGACAACCGTTCTGCGAAAGAACTCACCTCCGGCGTTGGTCATTAACTGATGAAGAGGATCTCCGTCTGGTGCATCCAGGCGAACCGGAACATCCTTTTGTTCGATGACATCACTGCAGACTCGTTCAAGCAGATCCGGAACAATGTCAGGTCGACTGCCGTCGGTCATTAACTCGAGAATGCGTCCCTGCTTGACGATCGCGTATCCAACAATGGAATCAAAACCACTTTCAATCGTCAGTTTTTTAGGGCCGTCGATAGCGACGTACACCTGTCCAAAGCTGTGGCGATTCAACAGCCACCGCCAGGTCGCATCGGTGCGAACAATCGCTCCGAATTTACCTGAGAGGTTTTGTTTATAGAGTCGCATAAGCGCCTCTTGTTCAACGTGACGCCAAATTCGGACGTTGAGTGATTGCTGAGGCTCATCAAGTGGGTTTGTCGTTTCGGGCTCTTCTTCAAAGGTGGCTTGCCGAAGTAGCGAAAGGATGCTGCGAGGCGAAGTGACACTATAACTGTGCTGGCCGCCAACTCCCCAACCATGTTTTTGATAGAACGAGACAGCCGGAGTGCGAAGAATGGCGAAGACGGCTCCCTGTTCCAACATGAGCTGTTCAGCCTGTTCGATTAGAGCTGTTCCGATCCCCTGTTTGCGAAATTCAGGAGCGGTCGCCATTTCACAAAGAAAACCGACGGGGATCTGCACGTCACCGAACTGAATGCCTCTCATTTGGACTCGAGCGTGCCCGATGATTTGGTTCCCGAGCTTGGCGACAATACGATCCCGAGGTTCGTAATGTGGATCTTCTAACTGAGCAGCGTAGTCAGTCGATGTAGGTAGTCGAAAGATGTTCTGGAGAAAGCGATATATCGCGGGATGATCCCCTGCTCTGCCATTGGTTACGGTAACCGTACCTTTTTCAAAGGCAGAATCTCCAAGAACGATAACACTTGCCTGATCTCCATCAAGTGTAATAGTTCGTCGCGTTGTAATGCTTGAACTCATACCACGGAATCCCTCCACGAGTTACAGTTGGCTCCATCCGCAAATCCTTTTGCAACTGTAATTTAAGGCGTATTTGTGGCAGTTACCAGTAAATCCAGCAAAGTTTTTCCATTAAAAAGCACGAGAGAAAATTCGCGGGAATCAAGTAACTCAAACGCTCGAAGGCTATTTTCAGCCTCAAGTTTGTTGGTTTGCAGAGCGAGTTGATCGTCTTTTAGAAGTTCTCGAATTTGATCGTGGAGGCCTTGTAGTTCAGCGTGCCAGGCAGCACGATCGGCTGGCTCGACCTCCTTTTTTACATGCTGTTGCTTTTTAGTAATCAACACTTCCAAGGATGAATGAGAAGGATGTCCGGTCTGAAATATCTTCTGAGCGTACTTATCCGGCGAGAATTTGATGTCTCGCAAATCAGCCTCAATGGTCTCCAGCGTTTGTCGTGGCTGTTCGGATTGATTTGGAAAGAGTTTGACGGTGGCGGTCGCCATGAGAAAAGCAGGTAAGGGAAAACCGAGGAACTGTTTGGCAATGTGATCGGTAAGTTGGTCATATTTCCCACCACCGATGCCATGTAAAAACAAGTCACTCAAGATGAGGCGACAGTACATGGTTGTCATGAGTGCTCGCGGCCGAATTCGAATACCTTCACTGCTGAGATCGTGGAATTGTTTGATAGCGTCATCGAATCCATTCGAAAAATCCAGTTTGCCGAATTGGTTACCATCCTCATCCAGCAGTGTTATGACTTGATTTTGTTTTATACAGAAGAGGCGTCGTCGGGTGGGTTGGCCTTGAGACCAAATCCAAAGGGGTAACTCTATGGAAGATTCAGTGTGCTCAAGTGTCGGAACAGGATGGGATTGGCTGCGAATCTTATGCGTCTTGCGATACTCGAGCAACGATCGATTGTAGATTTCTGATAGTGTTTGAGACTCGCAAATTAAGTGGCAGCAGAATCGAATGAACTCGGGAGTGTCGCAAATACTACTCAGAGGAACTTCGAGATTAGTAATACCCTGCTGAGCTTCGGTGATGTGCCGTGCCTGAGAGAATTTCAATCCAATATTATTTGAGTCAGTGCCGTTTACCTTTTCCCAGTAGCTTGTTATCTGGTTACCTTCAACATCATGTAGTAATGCTTGAGTGACTCGTTGAGCGAAGGAGGTAAAGAGCTCTGGCGATTGTACTTCGGCTTCTTCAAAAGGCAGGTTTGCCTGGGAGGTATCAAATGCGATTTGCTCGATTACCGGTGACTCGATGGAACCGGTTGGTACTTTGATGAAGGGTTCACCACACAAATCATTGTCAATGATCAGATTAATGGACGTGGCATGGTGAGCCGCGGCTAATCTGTGGAGCAGGATGTTCTTAAACCAAACCCCTGGATGAAACAGTTTTGGTTGATGCCCGGACAGAAAAATTAGAGTTGGATGGACAGGCTTTTCAATTGGCAGATAGCGACTGGAATAATCATATGCCTGATCGATCAGTCTGGTTCGCGCAGTTTGGCGCAGTTCTAAAAGAGGTAGGCCACCGATCATTAGTGGAGCGGAATTTTGCAGAGCCTCTTGATTGGCTTGAATGAGATTGGCTGCGTCTGCAAGCGGTGGGTCAATCAGAAACTGATTGTGCTGTTTGGGAGCACGAATTTTACGATATTGAATTCGGGAATCATTCATGTCAGTAGCCGATGCTTTTCCTCCAGCTACGCGAACTGTTCCGTTTTCGCAATGCTTCGGTCGAGTACGAGATGATAGTATTCCAATCGGGTTGTCGCATCATCAAGCACTCCTCCAAATGATCGATCTTCGTCGAGATAAATCAGCGGGACGGGCCATTCAATAATATTTAGGTCATGTTGAGCAGCCTGCACCCATAATTCCAACGGCATGGCATACCCATTCTCTGTCAGGTTCAGTTTTTGCAGACCAGTGGTGCTGTAAGCTTTGAATCCACAAAACGCATCCGTTAATTCGATTCCCAGGCGACGACTAATTTCAGCAGATACGATTTGGTTTATTTTCCGTCGCTGTTCAGGCGGGGCAGTATCTTCATGAAACTGCTTCAAGTAACGACTCCCGGATACGATATCAACGCCATTACAACAGGCATCAACGAATTCAGGAATTCGCTGTGGCTCGTGTTGTCCGTCACAGTCAATGGTGACGACCGAATCGTACTGTTGATCAATGGCGTAATCAAAAGCAGTTTTTAAGGCTGCTCCATAACCGGAATTCTGAGCATGTTGAATGACAATCACATCATCCCGCTGTGCCAGTATCTCTGTCGTTCCGTCAGTCGATCCGTCGTCGACAACTAAGACGTGTTCACTGTACTGCTTTACAAGATCCAGCACTTCATCAACGTATTTGGATTCATTGAAGACTGGTAGCGCAGTTAGATAGTGTTGAGCCATGGACTACGAATGCTTAGCAAGGGGGAAGTTGAACATTGAATGACTCATTGTATTTGCAGAATATTAATTGCTCAATGAGCATAATTGTGAAGTAAGGTTGTGCTGGTCGCTGCAAGCAATAATGATAAGGTGACTTGTCCGACTTCCCCTGATTTAAGGAACGCCAACTTGCTTCGTATTCGTCCTGCAGTTCGATTGGCGTGTTTGTCTCAGCCTTTCAAGAAAGCGTTAATCACAGCCGCTTCGATTGGAGCGGAAGCTGTTGAAATCGATGCTCGCAGTGAGTTAGATATGCGGGACTTGAGTGATACGGCGATACGCCATATATGCAAGTTACTTGAAGACCAGGGCTTGTCGGTTAGTGCGTTGACGTTTCAGACCCGGCGCGGGTACAACGTACACGCAGATTTGGACCGTCGGGTGCATGCAACGAAACGAGCCATGGAACTGGCGTACCGCCTAGGCGCGAAAGTTGTCATCAATCGGATTGGTCGGGTGCCGGAAGATTCTTCCAGCGTCGAGTTTGAAATGCTGCGAGATGTGTTGACAGAGATTGGTGAGCATAGTCAACGTGTCGGTGTGGTGTTGGCCGCTAGAACAGGTGCGGAAAATGGTACGGTGTTGGCGGAACTGATGAGTCAATTACCGCCGGGCTGCGGTGCTGTTGATTTTGACCCGGCCAGCCTGATTATGAATGGCTACTCTTCCTCGGAAGCGGCTCAGGTATTAGCCCCATTCATTTCACATGTGCATATTAAAGATGGCTTGCGAGATATTGCGACTGGCCGGGGGGAAGAAGTGGCGTTTGGATCCGGGGTTGTCGATTTTGATGAAATCTTCGGGCTTCTTGAGCAGCAACAGTATCAAGGTTATTTCACCGTAGATCGGGAATTCTCTCATAATCCAAGGCTGGAAATTGCCGAGACGGTAGAGCACTTAAAAAGAATCTAATCCCAAGTCGCTTGCTAGGTGTTCTGGAAAGCGACACAATGACTGAAGTGGCCAGTCAGCGACTGAGCCTATTGACAGTGAAAAGACGATTAATCTTGATCAAAAGTAGATAGGAATAAAAGGTGTTGCCATGAAACGAATTGGTAATCTAACTGCGTGCTTGATGTTGTTGGGAGTTGGATTTGTTTTCGCACCTTCAGCAGAGGCTCAGGATAAACCGGCAGTAGCTACAAAGGTCTCTGCGGAAAAGCAAAAGCTCTATGACCTGTTTACTAAAAAGCTAACCAATGTTCAGTTCAAAGGAAACTTTACTGTGCTTGGTCGGGAGCAAAAAGGCGATCTGCCAAAAGAAACCTACACCATCAAGTCGGTTAAGAAATTGCCCGAAGGTGAATACTGGTTGTTCACTGCCCGAGTGCAATATGGTGGTAAAGACATCACTGTTCCAATGTCTCTGCAGGTTGAGTGGGCCGGGACGACGCCAGTGATTACTCTGACCAATGCGGCGATTCCGGGATTAGGAACTTTTAGTTCTCGTGTTGTCATCTATAAGAACAAGTATGCCGGAACATGGAGCCATGGTGAGGTTGGAGGCCATCTATTTGGCACCATTGAAGCCGCTCCTAAAGAAGAGCCAAAAGACGAATAATCTTAATTCATTCGAAAGTCACCTATGGCGACCGTTGCTGATGTATGTCGATTTTTAGAGTCATTTGCGCCAACAGTATTGGCGGAGGATTGGGATAACGTCGGGCTGTTGCTTGGTGATCGCCAGTCTACAGTGCACAAAGTGATGACCTGCCTCACAGTGACCGGTGAAGTGGTCGACGAAGCTGTGGCTGAGCAAGTGGACTTTGTGGTGACACACCATCCGATTCCGTTTAAGGGCGTCAAGCGGATTAGTACTGATAGTCATACCGGTTCGTTATTGTGGCGACTCGCTTCTAATGGAATTGCGGTGTATAGCCCGCATACGGCATTTGATTCAGCTCCCGGTGGAATTAACCAGCAGTTGGCTGAGGGCCTGGCCCTGGAAGATATCCGCCCGTTGATACCTCTTTCTGACACCGAAGGTGATGAACGGATAAGTGGATTGGGAACTGGTCGTGTTGGCCATTGCAGTGTTGTGAAACTCCATGAATTGGTTAATTCTGTTGCCTCATTTCTTCAGGTCGACGGTTTGCATGTCGTTGGTGACAAAGATCTGGAAGTGACTAAGGTGGGAATTGGATGCGGAAGTGCTGGCGAGTTCATTCGCCCTGCATCCAGAGCCGGTTGTCAGGTGCTGCTTACCGGAGAAGCTCGGTTTCATACGTGTTTGGAAGCAGAGTCTCTGGAAATGGCAATGATTCTGCCCGGTCATTATGCTAGTGAACGTTTTGCTGTAGAGACTCTGGCTAATAGCCTTGCCGAAGAATTCTCTGATTTGTCCATCTGGGCTAGCCGTCAGGAACGAGATCCGCTCGGCTGGCAGAGAAAAAAACCAGACAGTTAGACAATTAAACAATTAGACAGTTTAACCGCCGAAGCTTTAGCGCAGGCGGCCCTGGATGTTGAAGTTTGATTGCGAAGTCGTCCGAAGGATCGACACACCTTCGCCCTACGGTGCGTAAACTGCGCCTGTACTATGATTCGGCACACCGGCTTCGTCGGGGAAACTCACTGGCTCTATGCATAAACTGTGCATCCACGAAATTCAAAG
>CETM01072336.1_pt1 | contig 24531 bp, 22 predicted proteins | sample 361451 | NCBI WGS metagenome assembly CETM01 (sample SAMEA2622690, study PRJEB7988) | marine metagenome | isolation source: saline water (ENVO:00002010), including
GGTGCAGCAAATTTCATCACTACAATTTTCAATATGCGCGCCCCTGGTATGACCCTTCATAAAATGCCGCTTTTCGTATGGTCCATCTTGGTAACGGCCTTTCTGCTTTTGCTCTCGCTGCCGGTTCTCGCCGGCGCGATCACGATGTTATTAACCGACCGTAATTTCGGGACAGCATTCTTCGATGCGGCGGGCGGCGGCGATCCTGTCCTCTTCCAGCATCTGTTCTGGTTTTTTGGGCATCCTGAAGTTTATATCTTGATTCTCCCGGCTTTCGGCATCGTTAGCCAAATCGTATCAACGTTTTCGCGGAAGCCGGTGTTTGGCTATCTCGGCATGGCTTACGCTATGGTATCGATTGGTGTGGTCGGATTTATCGTTTGGGCGCACCACATGTTTACCGTTGGCATGAATGTGGACACTAAGGCCTATTTTACAGCGGCTACGATGGTGATCGCGGTCCCCACAGGCATAAAGATCTTCAGCTGGATTGCGACTATGTGGGGTGGGTCAATCCGCTTTACTACGCCGATGCTGTGGGCAATCGGTTTCATCTTCCTATTCACTGTGGGTGGCGTGACTGGTGTTGTTCTTGCTAACGCCGGTATAGATCATTCCATGCATGATACCTACTACGTCGTCGCGCACTTCCACTACGTTTTGTCGTTGGGTGCCGTGTTCGCAATTTTTGCGGGATTTTACTATTGGTTCCCTAAAATGACGGGCCGTATGATCCCGGAAAGCCTTGGAAAACTTCATTTTTGGATCACGTTCGTTGGCGTTAATGTGACATTTTTCCCTATGCATTTTGCGGGGCTTGCCGGAATGCCGAGGCGAATAGCCGACTATCCGGACGCTCTGGCTGGCTGGAATGAGATATCGTCGTGGGGTTCCTATGTAAGCGGTGTTGGAGTGCTACTCTTTCTTTATGCGGTGTGGCGCGGTTTTGCTTCGAAACAACCGGTTGGTGAAAACCCTTGGGGCGAAGGTGCAAACACTCTGGAATGGACACTGCCATCACCCCCGGCGTTCCACTCATTCGATGAGTTACCAGAAATACAGGACGAAGGAGCTCACTAAGTTCGCCATGATTGATCGGTCTCTTAACGCGCCCGGCGGCTCGGCCATAGTTCCATTGCCACAAGATACGGCAGTGTCGGACTTCATTGAACTTTTGAAACCGAGGGTGATGTCACTAGTGGTCTTTACCGGGTTCGCGGGGATTATGGTTGCCCCGGGAGAAATACACCCGGTGATCGCCGCAATAGCTGTTCTATGTATCGCGGTGGCTACAGGTGCATCTGGCGCAATCAATATGTGGTATGAGCAGGATCTAGATGCCCGGATGGAGCGGACAAAAAATCGCCCACTTCCCGCCGGCCGCATGGAACCCGAGACAGCTCTTACGTTTGGCGTAGTGCTCGCTGGCGGTTCTGTAATAGTAATGGCGCTCGGGGTAAACTATGCAGCCGCAGCGGTACTAGCGTTGGCGATCGGCTTTTATGTTTTTATTTACACGATTTGGCTTAAACGCCGGACGCCGCAGAATATCGTTATCGGTGGAGCCGCTGGGGCGTTCCCGCCCATGATTGGCTGGGCATCGGTGACTGGCGATATAAGTATCGGTGGTATAGCGTTGTTTGCACTTATTTTCATGTGGACGCCGCCACATTTTTGGGCGCTGGCGTTATACAAGTGCGAAGAATACGAAAAGGCCGGAGTTCCGATGCTCCCAGTAGTGTCCGGGATACTAGAAACTAAAAAGCAAATCTTACTTTATACCCTAATACTGCTCCCAGTATCGTTAATCCCTTCCTGTATCGGTATGGCTAGTGCCTACTGGGGTGGACTCGCCGCGGTAATGGGGATTTCGTTCGTCGCTCTGGCTATCAATGTCTGGTTTGATTCAACCTCCCGAGCGCCACGCCGGATGTTCCGCTTCTCACTCCTCTATTTATCGGTTCTTTTTGCCGCGCTGATAATCGATAGCATTATATTTCAGGCGACTGCGGGCTGATGGTAATGACTAAGCAGGCCTCTGAGATGCACAAGAAACGCCGCGGACGAAATATCGCGCTCGCCTTAGTTATTTTTGCTCTGGTTGGACTTTTTTATGTGATGTCGATCGTCCGAATGTCGAGCGGGGGTGCTAGCTAAGATGAGACGCGATCTTGCTCGCCGTAACCGACGTATCGCACTACTTTCTTTTTGTGGAGCAGCGGGAATGGTTGGTGCTTCGTATGCGGCGGTACCACTTTACGAAATATTTTGCCAGGTAACTGGATATGGCGGCACTACGCAGGTAGCGGAAGAAGCGCCCAACAGAGTCCTTAAGCGAAAGATGATCATTCGGTTTAATGCGGATATAGATAAGGATTTGCAATGGAAGTTTGCGGCTGCCCAGGACAAGATTGAAGTCCGTGTTGGTGAAAATGCGCTGGCGTTCTATAGAGCCCGCAATTTTTCTAGTCGCACTATCGTAGGGACGGCGACTTTTAATGTTACCCCGCTAAAAGCCGGTCAGTATTTCAACAAGATCGAATGCTTTTGCTTTACGGAGCAGCGGCTAGAGGCCGGTAGCGAGGTTGATATGCCGGTTTCCTTCTTCGTGGACCCGGCAATTACAGAGGATCCCAACCTGAATGATGTAAAAGCAATCACACTTTCATACACTTTTTATGAGACAAAAGCTGATCCGGACCGCACCGCGCGGTCGGAGGTCGCTTTCGAAAAAACCGAAGGTTAAACAACGGAGCGCTTAAATATGGTCCCGCCGGCAGATCGAGGCGCTAGCGCCACAGAATATGACTTCCATGGTCACAAGCACCCGTATCATCTTGTTGACCCCAGCCCTTGGCCATTCATAGGTTCAATGTCTGCATTCATAATGGCGATCGGAGCTGTGCTCTATATGCATGGAGGTATCAGCTGGATTCTGGTCTTAGGTACCGTCGCGGTAATGGGAACCATGGCAGGATGGTTCTGGGAGGTGATAAAGGAGGCGGAATTTGGTGGCTATCACAATCCGGTAGTTCAGGTAGGCATGCGCTACGGTATGGCACTTTTCATTGCCTCTGAGGTAATGTTCTTCGTTGCCTGGTTCTGGGCATATTTTAACGCCGCTCTATTCCCGAGCGAGCAAATACAAAGCCAGTGGCCACCGCCTGGTGTACAGACCTTTGATACGTGGGATTTGCCGTTCCTCAATACCTTGATCCTTTTGATGTCCGGCATCACCGCAACCTGGGCGCATCATGCACTTCGCGAGGGAAATCGCCTACATTTCATGCAGGGCCTCGCCTTGACGATTTTTCTAGGAATCTGTTTTAGCTTCGTCCAAGCTTTTGAGTATAGCCATGCGGCATTCGGGTTCAGCGACGGCATCTATCCGTCAACCTTCTATATGGCGACCGGCTTCCACGGTTTTCACGTCCTAGTTGGCACCATATTCCTGATCGTTTGTTTCTTTAGGGCGCGCGCGGGTCATTTCAGTCCCGATCATCATTTCGGATTTGAAGCGGCGGCGTGGTATTGGCATTTCGTTGATGTGGTGTGGTTATTCCTATTCATCTGTATTTACTGGTGGGGCCGTTAAGAGAGCTATTGTCAGCGACCTGGATTGCGTTGTGAACGACCCCAGCAGCTGGCCGCTGAAATCGCCTTTATCGACTGGGCTAAGATGCAAATGCCCTAGATGTAGCCAAGGCAAGCTCCTCAAAAACATACTAGACGTTCGCGATCATTGTGTTCATTGCAACTTGGACCTGACACCCCACGATACTGGTGACGGGGCAACAGTGTTTGTCACCCTGGTGCTTGGTTTTATCGTAGTTGGTCTCGCAATCTTTCTTGAAACTACCTTCGGCCCACCATTCTGGGTGCATCTTGTTGCCTGGGTTCCTGTCATTAGCATTGGGTCAATCATAATGCTTCGACTCTTCAAATCTGTACTGATAGCCATGCACTATAGGAACCTTGGGCACCTGTATGAAAACGGCAATGACACCTAGACGCCGGCCGATAAGGCTTAATTTCGGTATGACCTTATGCGCACTTCCGGTGCTAACGCTTCTCGTCGGCCTAGGTTTTTGGCAGCTTGATCGGCTGGAGTGGAAGGAGGCCCTTATCTATGAACGAGCATACCGTGGCGCGATGCCCATAATACCGATTGCCGATTTACCGAATGACGAATGGCAGGAGTTTGAGTACCGACGTTTAGCGCTACAAGGCCGATATCTTCACGATCGGGAGATGCTGATTTGGAATAAAGTTCGACATGGGCAGAACGGCTTCGATCTTATTACCCCATTTCTGCTCGAAAGTGGAAGTTCTGTGCTTATAAATCGTGGCTGGGTGCCCCCTTCCTGGTCGGAGGGTGTGATCTTCCGCAGCAGACCGGTTGGATCTATAAAACTCACCGGCGTCATGCGGCGTAGTGGTAGGCCTACGAAATGGGTGCCGGATAACAACGCCAAAGGCGATGAGTGGTTCTTCGTCGATGTCACCGAGATGGCGAAGAGCGCGGGCTTGACCGATACGAAACCTTACTTAGTAATCGTAAAGCCCAATATCGAAGACCGAAGTTATCCAAAGGCTCCGCATGCGAGAGACAAAATCCGTAACAAACATTTAGAGTACGCGGTGACTTGGTTCGGCCTTGCCGGAACGCTGGTGGTTATCTATGTCGCTTATCATTGGCGAAGACGTATAATTAGTTAAGAGAGGATACCTTGTCGGCCTATATAGAGCTTGAGAGGCGCTTTCACCGTATAGCCGCGTTGGGTGAGGCAGCAGGGATGTTGCAATGGGACATGTCTGTTTTGATGCCGTCTGGTGGGGTTGCGGCCCGTACGGAACAGTTGACCGCGCTGAAGCTGACGGCACACGAGATGAAGACTGCGCCAGATTTGTTGGATCTTTTAGAAGCTGCCGAAGGTGAACAACTCGAGGAGCCTTGGCAAAGAGCTAACCTGAATGAGATGCGCCGTAGCTGGGTTCACTCGAACGCGGTAGATGCCGATTTGGTCGAGGCAATGACCCGCGCCGGCTCAGCTTGCGAAATGGTCTGGCGCGAGGCTCGCCGGGAAGACGATTATGCCCGAGTGTTACCTTATCTAGAAGAAGTGTTAACCCTATCGCGGCAGGTAGCGTCTGCGAAAGCGTTAGCGTTGGATTGTTCTGAGTACGAAGCGTTACTGGATCAGTACGAAGCTGGTGCGCGTACAGATAGGCTTGATAGCCTTTTCGCCGATCTCGCAACGTTCCTACCGGAATTCCTAGAAACCGTACTGGCCAAGCAGGCAGAGATGGCAGAAGCTATAATGCCAGTTGGCCCTTTTGACACTGATCGCCAGCGTGAATTGGCTCAAACACTGATGAGTAGGTTAGGGTTTGACTTCGATTCCGGGCGGCTCGATGTGAGTTTGCATCCATTCTGCGGTGGAGTGCCTGGAGATATCCGAATTACCACCCGGTACACCGAGGATGATTTCACGCAAAGCCTAATGGGTGTTTTACATGAAACGGGACATGCACTTTATGAGATGGGTTTGCCAAAGGATTGGCGCTACCAGCCAGTCGGTTCAGCGCGTGGGATGACGTTGCACGAAAGTCAGTCTCTATTGATTGAGATGCAGGCATGCCGTAGCAGAGAGTACCTTATTTTTGCCGCACCCCTGATGCGAGAGGCGTTTGGCGGAACCGGACCGGAATGGGAAGTTGAAAACCTTTATCGATTATATACTTGTGTCAAAAGGAGCTATATCCGCGTTGATGCTGACGAGGTGACTTATCCGGCGCACGTGATCCTGCGGTATCGATTGGAACGGGCTCTTATAGCCGGAGATCTCGCTTTGAGAGACCTCCCGGAGGCTTGGAATGACGGTATGGAGGACCTATTAGGAGTTCGTCCTCCCGATGACGTCCAAGGCTGTTTGCAGGATATACACTGGTATGATGGAGCTTGGGGGTATTTCCCTACATACACGATGGGGGCTATGGCTGCGGCGCAGCTTTTCGCATCGGCAAAGGCAGCGGAACCAAATATTCCCGAGAGACTTTCAAATGGTGATTTCACACCACTGTTAAAATGGATGCGGGATAATCTACATGCCAAGGGGTCGTCCGCATCTACGGATGATCTCTTAGAGGTAGCCACCGGGAGACCACTCGGTACCGAAGACTTCAAAGCACATTTAAAAGCGCGATACGGTTGAAAATCAATCTTCTTAAATAGGTTAGGAATTTTCGGGCGTGTATCTGAGTACCTTTACAGAGACGAAGCCCTAATTATTTGGTATAAAAATTCCGAGTAAGCATCTTCTTGCCTCCCTCGGTAAACCCATTCTTTTACCCTTCGGAGATCTATAGCCCGAGGGGCGGTTATTCCCGTTTGACATCGCTCGCCGCCTCACTAAATTCCGCCAGATCTTAAGGGAGTATACTGTGAAATACGTATCCACGCGGGGCGAAGCGCCGGAACTTGCGTTTGATGACGTGTTGCTGGCGGGTCTTGCAACTGATGGAGGTCTATACGTACCTTCTTCGTGGCCGCAATTCGCATTTTCCGACCTGGAGGTAATGGCTGACCTATCCTATGCAGACATTGCTTTCGAGGTGATAAAACCATTCGTGGGTGGAACTATTTACGATGGCGCGCTTAAGGAAATGATCAACGAGACCTATCGGGGGTTCGGTCATGGCTCCGTTGCGCCACTGAAACAGATTGGCGCCAATCATTGGCTCATGGAGCTTTTTCACGGGCCAACATTAGCCTTCAAGGACTTTGCTTTACAGCTTGTCGGCCGAATGTTTGATCATGTGCTTGCAGCGAGCGGCGAGCGGATCACGATTGTTGGCGCCACCTCAGGTGATACCGGGTCCGCCGCGATCGAAGCTTGTAGAGATCGTGAGAACATCGACGTTTATATAGTATTCCCAGAGGGCAGGATATCAGAAGTGCAGCGGCGTCAAATGACAACCGTTAACGCTGATAATATTCACCCGGTAGCGGTAAGTGGTACATTCGATGACTGCCAAGACCTCGTCAAAAACATGTTCAACGATTCTCGGTTTCGTGCGGAACAAAAATTGTCGGCGGTAAATTCGATTAACTGGGCACGTGTATTAATCCAGATCGTCTATTACTTCGTTTCAGCTGTTCGCCTTGGCGCACCACACCGGCCAGTCAGTTTTGCCGTTCCGACTGGTAATTTCGGTAATATCCTAGCGGGCTGGGCCGCTTGGAAGTGCGGTTTGTCGGTCGACCGGCTAATAGTTGGGACTAATTCAAACGATATCCTGTTTCGTTTTTTCGAAACGGGTGAAATGAAGGTAGCTGAGGTCAAGCCGACATTGTCCCCCAGCATGGATATCCAGGTATCGAGTAATTTCGAGCGTCTTCTTTTCGATATGCTCGACGGGGACGGCGCTGCGGTGGGCCGATGGATAGCTAAATTCCGCGAAACTGGCACCGTTTCTGTGGATGAGACAGCTTTGGGGCGCGCACGGCAAAAGTTTGATGCCGCTCGGCTGAACAATAACGAGACCCGTCGTGTGATCCGGGAGATTTACCAAGCTACTGGGGAATTGCTGGATCCGCACAGTGCTATAGGCGTTGAGGCCGCCCGCCAGTATCAACGGGAAGTCAAGATCCCAGTCGTATCACTGGCCACGGCTCATCCTGCAAAATTTCCTGACGCTGTAGAGGATGCAACCGGCATCCGACCGGCGCTACCGCCTCGCCTCGGCGATCTTCTCGAACGTACTGAGAAATTCGAAACTCTTGATGCCGACCTATCCGTACTACAAGATTTCATCAGACGTACCGCTAGCGCGAAAGGTGCGGCGTGACCATATCTACGGCAGTCCTAGATGGCGGGATTCGAGTTGTTTCCGATCGCATGGAGTGGGTGGAAAGCGTTTCCATAGGTGTATGGGTCAATGCCGGCGCAAGGAATGAGAATGAATCGAATAACGGTGTTTCACACCTTCTTGAACATATGGCATTCAAGGGTACAGAGCGCCGGACCTCACTCGAAATCGCGACTGAAATCGAGAATGTCGGGGGCCATCTGAATGCATATACCTCTCGAGAAGCGACGGTTTATTACGCTACTGTTCTTAAAGAAGATATTGATCTGGCGCTCGATATTATTTCCGATATTGTTCTCAATTCGGTCTTCGATGAAGAGGAGCTAGACCGCGAACGACGTGTTGTGCTCCAAGAAATAGGCCAAGCCAACGACACACCCGATGATATCATCTTCGATCTTTTTCAGGAAACGGCTTATCCTGATCAACCATTGGGTCGTCCAATACTCGGGACCGCTGGTGTTGTCCGCCAAATGCCTCGGCAGATGTTAGTGGATTATATAGCTACCCAGTATGGAGGCGATCGAATGGTTCTCGCCGCTGCGGGAAATCTTGACCCTGAAGATTTGTTTCGCCGCGTCCAAAAAAAGTTTGCTAACATTACAGCTTCCTCAGCTCAACCGCCTATCGCCGGGCAATATATTGGGGGCAATCGGCGAGATATTCGCGATCTCGAGCAGGCACACCTGCTTTTGGGTTTTGAGGGAATAGGTTTTAGCGACGACGATTATTATCCGTTAGCAGTATTGTCGACGGCTCTGGGCGGCGGGATGTCATCCCGTCTCTTCCAAGAAATCCGCGAGAAGCGGGGGCTGGTCTATTCCATCTACACGTTCGCATCCGCCTTTACAGATGGGGGTTTGTTTGGCCTATACGCTGGGACGGGAGAAGGGCAGATAGACGAGTTGATTAAAGCAGTCAGCGGGGAATTAAAGCGAGTAACAGAAGACCTGCTTGATGATATTGAGTTGGCTCGGTCGCGGGCTCAGATCAAGGCGGGAGTTTTGATGTCACTCGAAAGCACGTCCACCCGGGCTGAGAGGCTTGCTAGGCACCTCATTATCTATGACCGAATCCTGACGGTCGAGGAGCTTTCCAACCGAATCGATTCTGTTTCTGCTGAGGACATTCGGCGAGTTGCTGGTCGTTTGTTGTCGTCGCCGCTTACGGTTGCGGCGATAGGGCCGGTGAGTGATATGCCCGAGCATGATTTAATAAGAGCACAGCTTGCCGGCTAATGCCCCTCACGCGTGACCGGAATGGCCCGAGAGCATAGATACGTCGATTCCGATCGTGGCTAGCGCGCCTTTCCACGCTTCGTCGGGTTTGTTGCTGAAAATGAGCTGAGGAGCGGCATCAACGGATAGCCAGCCATTTGATTGGATTTCAGAATCCAGCTGGCCTGGTCCCCAGCCAGCATAGCCTAGTGCCAAAAGATAGTTATTAGGTCCTTCGCCTTCCGCAATGTCACGTAGGATCTCGGTAGTCGCGGTGAGGGCGATTTTTTCATCAATCACCACGGTAGCGTCTTGTTGGTAATCGGATGAATGAAGCACAAAACCACGGCTGGATTCTACTGGTCCGCCGAAATGTATCCGAATGTCATTTTCCCTCGTAGATGTATTGAGATCGAGCTGATCCAAAAGATCTGGGAAGTCTATATCCTCAAGGATCTTGTTAACAACTAAACCCATGGCGCCCTCCTCTGTATGAGCACACATGTAAATGACCGTTTTAACGAATCTATCATCTAGCATCTGAGGCATTGCGACGAGTAAATGGCCAGTCAGAAATCCATCGTCATCGCGGTTGTATACCATATCGTACCTACGTATCGTTTATCCAGTACCAAGTAATCACCTGACAATATCTCATGGAATCTCTTAGGCACCAATGGTCGATTCTCAATCAAAAATTAAATGTTCGACAATATGTTTGATTTATGGCCGATTTTTTGAGCGATGCCTTTCCTTATATTATAGGGGAAATCCAGAAAGGGGTTAATACGAACATGTTTCAATTGATCCGCCCCAGCTTTAAAAGCTTGTGTGGGATATTGGCCGCTCTGACAGTGGTTGTTGCAGCCAATGGTTCCTCGGCCATGACATCGGCATGGTTTGAATCTGAACACGGCAAAGTCCGACTGATTGCGGGTGGGGAGACTTCGGGTAGCGGTAAGACATTAGATCTCGGACTTCAGTTCCGTATGAAACCCGGTTGGAAGATTTACTGGAGATCGCCCGGCGATGCTGGGTTTCCACCTCATATCAATTGGGCCGGTTCTATCAATTTTGATAGTGCCAAGATGAGTTGGCCTATACCCGAAAGGTTCTCCGTTCTTGGGCTAGAAACTCTCGGATACAAGAAAGAAGTCGTATTTCCAATAATAGCTTCCGTATTAGAAACGGGTAAGGAAGTTACATTGAATGCCAGTGTGCGGTTCCTTACCTGTGACGATATCTGCGTTCCCTACGAGGCCAATTTTTTGATTCGGCTGCCTGCTGGAGTGGATATGAGCACTCCTCAGTCGGGTATAATCAATCAGTGGTGGAAAAGGGTGCCGGCTATAGGCGAAGTCGGTCCACTAGATATAAAGGAGGCGGAACTCGCGGGCAGCGGGGAAAATACCTCCTTGATTATACGCGGAGTTAGTGAAAGACCCTTAGAATCGCCAGATTTATTCGTTGAAGGCCCACCGGATTACAGGTTCTCCAAACCTTCGGTAAAGATCAGATCACCGGGTACTGAAGTGATGATGCGTATTGGCATCCGGGCACCCAAATATTCAAATTCTCAGCTTGATGGTGAAACGGTTACACTGACCCTCGTAGATGGCAACCGCGCGGTGGAGCGGGAATTCACCCTCAAACGCGCCTCCGCTCAGCCGGTTGATGCCGCCGGGGTAGAAGCGATAGATGGATTCAAGTTTCTGTCGATAATCGGATTAGCGATTCTTGGCGGTTTGATATTAAACCTCATGCCGTGTGTGCTCCCCGTCCTCTCAATCAAGCTTTTAACTTTTGTTAATCACGGCGGCGGAGCTCCCGCACAGGTTCGTGCCGGCTTCCTCGCGTCGGCTGCTGGGATAATCACCTGTTTCTTGGGTCTTGGCACAGTAGTTGTATCGTTAAGAGGAGCCGGATTGGTAGTTGGATGGGGTATACAGTTCCAGCAACCGGTATTTTTGGCCTTCATGGTGACGATTCTCACACTATTCGCCTGCAATATGTGGGGATTTTTCGAATTTAGGATGCCAAGCGCTATATCGGAGGCGGCCGTCGATAAGTCATCTCTCCAAAGCCATAGGCTAGGTGAACATTTTTTGACGGGTATTTTCGCGACAATTCTTGCTACGCCCTGTACTGCGCCGTTTCTCGGAACCGCAATCGGCTTTGCGTTGTCCAGAGGTCTCTTAGAGATTTATGTGGTGTTCCTGGCTCTCGGGATTGGTCTTGCAGTCCCATGGATTGCTGTCGCTATTTTTCCAGCTCTGGCCTATCAATTACCGAAACCAGGACCGTGGATGATAACGGTGAAACGCCTACTTTCTGTCGCCTTAATCGGTGTTGCGTTATGGTTACTTAGCGTTATGAGGGTCCAGGTCAGTGGTCCGGCGATAGCGATAATTTTTCTCTTTATGCTAGCGATCGCGTTCACGGTCGCACAGTACTCACGCCTAAGCCGACGGGCTCGCCCTGCCGTCTGGATCGTGATAGGATTACTGACTGCGTTTTCGATGGTTGGAGCCAGCCGCTTTTCTTATACCGGTAGTCACCATCAGAGTTCAGTCGAAGACAAAATATGGCGCGAATTTGACCTCGCTACGATTAATTCTGAAGTGGCGGAGGGTAAAACCGTTTTCGTCGATGTCACAGCTGATTGGTGTCTTACCTGCAAGGCTAATAAGTTCTTGGTGCTTAACCGCGAACGGATTACCAAAATTCTCAACGGTAGTGATGTCATTGCAATGAGGGCAGATTGGACTAAACCGGACCCAGAGATCTACAATTATTTGAGAAGCTTTGGACGCTACGGAATTCCATTCAACGTTGTGTACGGACCTAACGCGCGGCGAGGTTTGTCGCTACCCGAAATACTCACCGAAACTGCCGTAATAGAGGCAATCCAGCAGGCTGGTGGAAAAAAGTGATAGTAAGCTATTAATGTCATACTTGGGGTGGGTGACAAACCACTTTTCCTGCTCTATTCCACAATATATCTGGGGGTGCCATTTGGGGCGTTCTAATCTGAAAAGGAGCTAGAATGACCATTGGTGCCAAAGATAGGACTCCGATGACGGCGCTAAAGCAGAATACAGTTGGAGCTCCAGACGCTATCAAAAGGGAACTTTACAAAAGACCCATCAAATATTTCGTGCTCTTTTATTCTTGTGAATCTGACCACATGGATATGCACGGTGTTCTCACATTTAAGTCGTTGGAAGCGGCCTATATTCTCTTTTGGTCCTATACTTGAAGATCGGTTGCTAACAATGAAAAAATTCGGTATCGGACAAGGGGTCCTGCGCGAAGAAGATCCCCGTCTTCTGAGGGGTAATGGTCTATTTGTAAATGACGTGGGGCTCCCGAATCAGGCTCATGCAGTAGTCCTACGCTCTCCTCATGCCCATGCCGAAATACTTTCAATAGATGTATCCGCCGCATCTTGCCTTCCAGGTGTTAATGCGATTTATACTGGCGAAGATATCGCCTCGGACAGCCTCGGCGTGCCCGGTATGCCGGTCAAATGGCTGAGACCGGATGGTCAGCCCATGAGATACCGACCCCAGCCTCCACTGGCACGAAATCGGGTGCGTTATGTGGGTGATCCAGTTGCCCTCATAATCGCGGATACCTTGGATCAAGCCACAGATGCGGCGGAAACAGTCAGGGTTGAATATGAACCATTGCCGTCTGTTACCGATACTGCGCAAACCGTCGATGCTGACGCACCATTGGTATGGGACGATTACCCCGACAACATCTCTGGTCTTTACCTTGCTGGTGATGAGGCTGCGACTAACAGCGTATTCGAGAGTGCTCCCCGAATCGTCAAAAGACGGTTTACGATCAGCCGTGTCTTTGCCCATTACATGGAACCGAGGGGTGCAATTGGCGAATACGACCATCGTGAAGACCGTTTCTTATTGCATGCTGATGTGCAGTATCCGCATAGAGTTAGGCAGTTGCTGGCAGAAAAGATATTCAGGGTACCGGAACAGAATATTCGCGTAGTTTCGCGAGATGTTGGGGGCGGGTTTGGTACTAAGGGGTGGCAGTACGCCGAACATCGACTTGTACTTTGGGCAGCACGTAAATTAGGTCGTCCGGTGAAATGGACCTGCACTCGGTCGGAAGCGGTACAAGCGGATGAGCATGGCCGTGATAATGTCACTGATGCGGAACTCGCACTTGATGAAAATGGCATTGTCCTCGGACTTAGAGTGCAGACTATCGTCAATATCGGCGCCTATCTCTCTGCAATCCGCAATCTGCTGGCCGCTTTTACGAATGTTGGCACGCTAATCGGAGTTTATAATATACCGGTTGCCCATGCGTCGGTGAGGACCGTGCATTCGAATTCCAATCCGACTGCACCTTATCGGGGTGCTGGGCGTCCAGAAGCAACCTACATAATCGAGCGGATGTTCGACGAGACGGCACGGGAGTTGCATATCGACCCGACGCAGCTACGAGCTCGAAACATGATACGGCCCGAGGCAATGCCATTGAAAACGGCGCTTGGCCTTGTATACGATTGCGGAGAGTTTGCTGAGAACCAGAAACAAGTTCTTGAGATGGCAGATTACGCGGGTTTCCCTTCTCGTCGAAAGGAGGCCCGTAACCGAGGGAAACTGCGAGGAATCGGCACCGCCAATCCAATCGAGCGTTCTGCCTCTCCATCTCCCGACTTTGCAGAAATCCGATTTTCTACCGACGGTACCGCTAGTATTCTTATGGGTACCAAAAGTCAGGGCCAGGGGCATGAAACGGTCTATAAACAGATCGTTGGAGAACGCCTCGGATTGGACCCATCCCAAATGCGGGTGATCGATGGCGATACTGACCGTATTGCGTTTGGCATTGGTACAATGGGCTCTCGTTCGACGGTGATCGGGGGTTCGGCACTTTACTATGCTGCTGAAAAAGTGATCGAAAAGGCGAGGGTCATAGCCGCACATGTTTTAGAGGTCGCGGACACAGATGTTGTGTTCGAAGACGGTGCATTTTTTGTCGTTGGCACGGACCGGTCGACTTCCCTAACCAATATAGCCAAGGCATCTTTTCAACCTGCGAAATTGCCGCCCGGTGTCGAACCCGGCCTATTCGAAACGGCAACCTTCGTACCCGACGACGATACATATCCAAACGGCAGCCATGTCTGCGAAGTGGAAATTGATCCGGAAACCGGCCAAACTAAGTTGGTAGGATATTGGGTCGTTGACGATGTCGGGGTTATGATTAATCCGGTGATTGTTAAAGGCCAGATACACGGTGGAGTTGCTCAGGGAGTGGGTCAGGCTCTGGGTGAGAGGGTGGCCTATGATCCAGATAGCGGTCAGATTCTCAGCGGCTCTTTCATGGATTACTGTATGCCGCGCGCGGAAGATTTCCCTTATATAGAAATAAAAGGAAATGGAGTTCCCACCCAGAGGAATCCGCTGGGTGTTAAAGGCGCTGGCGAAGCCGGAACTGTTGGCGCACTACCGGCAACCATGAATGCGGTTATGGATGCGCTGGCTCAGGTCAACGTAAAGGCTCTCGATATGCCGGCGACCCCCGATCGGATCTGGGAGGCCATCCGCTGCGCATCAGAGGTTTAGGAAGGTTCTATGTCTTTTTGGGCCAAGTTTTCGATCATCTGAATGAGAGTTTTTCGCATAATCTCTATATTTTGGGGAGATATGCCGTGTGCAGCGGTGCGGTCGATCTCTTCCTCGAGGGGTAAAAGAATAGTCCTCAGTGCAGAGCCTTCCGGCGTCAGATAGACATAGTATTTTCGCTTATTACCAGGATTATGCCGTTTAATGATGTATCCCTTTTCGATCAATGCCTTGACGGCAGCAAAGGTGGTTGGTTCGGTAAAACCAACGACGTCACTCAGTTCTTTCTGGGTCAAACCTTCCCGGTCCCATAGGACTTTCAGGAACGCCCAATGTCCGAGCGGAACTCCGTATTCCGAAAGTAAGTGCGTCAGGCTATGACCGTAGCTACGTCCCGCAGTCCGTATGAGGTGTGCCAATGGTTCATTCGGGCTGCCACTTTGTGAATGACATAGAGTTGGATCCCCTCGATCCAAGAGATTATCGTTCATTTCTCGACATCTCCCGGTGTGACCTGGTGATTCAAAAGGATTTCCCGGCCCTCGTTCGCTGACTGTATTATTGCGCAGCATACTTCAAGCGTAGCACGGCCCCATTCACCAGTATGTATTGGCGGGACGCCGTCATTCACGGCGGCATACAATTCGTCAATCACCTCCGCACGCGGAATAAATGGGTTGGGTAGGGGATGGAAATCGATATCAGTGTGGCGATAGACCCGCACGCCGTTGGGTAGCGGGCGTATGTCGGCTCGCGGACAACTCACGATGAATAGACCGAAATGTTCGTGTTGGTGGTCTGGTCTCCTTAGGTCTGAACGGACTGCTCCCGCACGTCCGCCATAGGCACGGTCGGCCTTGATTGCGGCTTCGGTGCGCGTGTCTTCGAAAGGATCAGACAGCGCCCGGCGGGATGAACCATAATTTTCCGGGTCCTTGGCTGCCCCTGATTCCGTTCTCCAACCGTTAAATTCATCAGTATCAAAATGTGCGTAGCCAGAATAGGTTAAGTTTGCAACCGTTCCGTTGGCGAACTTCAATAGGGCTGAATACGCACCTTCTGTCGATCGGGAGATGTCAAAGTCTCCTGTCGTCGCGTATACCGTCTCCACCTCGCCTCCACCTAAAAGTCGGGTAATATCAACCTGATGTGCGCCTTGGCTGAATACGACGCCGCCGCCCTTCGCGGTATCGAGTTCCTCAGGCCTGCGAGGGCGATATATGAAGTCGGTGTAATTAAGACCCGTGATCAACTTGGGCGGCCCGTAATCGCCGGACTGGATCAATCGGCGGGTTTTCAGAATCGGTGCATCGTAGCTGTGGCTATGTCCGACCAAGAGAAGAACACCGGCGGATTTCGCACAGTCAATCATTCGGGTACATTCCGCTATCGTAACCGCCATTGGCTTCTCGACTAGTATATGTTTCCCTGCTTGTGCGGAGATTATTGCGTGTGCAGCGTGAAACTCGTGAGGCGTGGTGACATAGACAACGTCGATATCAGCCTCTGCGCACATTGATTCTACGCTAAGGTGGGAAGTTCCGCCGAAATCTGATTTAAAACGTTCTAGCGCCTCCGGTCGGATATCTGCCGCGGCAACAACGTCGATATTAGGGTGGTGTGACAGGGCGGGCAGCATCTTGGTGAACCCTTGGCCTAAACCCGCTACTCCCAGTCTGAGCGTTTTGTCTGCCATATCTTTCAGTCCAAGGAAATATGATGAGCACAGTAATATCCTACTCGCCCTATCCTGACAATAATCTTAGGTTCCAAAGATATTGCAGAAAACTAAGAACAAAAAATTTTGACAAATACGATCCGCGCGGCAGATGTTTCATGATTGTACCGGGAGAAAATGATCTTTTATGCAAGGTGGAAGATGACACCGCGATGTGCAGCATGTGGATACGCTGGACCCCAGCTTGCGATCTAACTAGATTCCAAAAGACCTGACCGCGCTAATTCGTCTGCCCGTTCGTTTTCCGGATGGCCGGCATGGCCTTTAACCCAGTGCCAGGTGATATTATGGCGGGCAATTGCCTCGTCGAGGCGGCGCCACAGATCTTCATTCTTGACCGGTTTTTTGGCTGATGTTTTCCATCCGCGTTTTTTCCAGGAATGGATCCATTCTGTTATCCCTTTCTGGACGTATGTACTGTCAGTGTATAGGTCAGCTTTTACCGGGCGGGTCAGAGTTTCAAGAGCTTGTATGGCTGCCATAAGTTCCATGCGGTTATTGGTAGTTTCGCGTTCACCGCCTTTCAGCTCTTTGTCAGTATCATTCCACCGAAGGATCACGCCCCATCCACCCGGTCCAGGATTGCCACTACAGGCACCGTCTGTAAAAATCTCTACTCTATTTTTTTTCTCCCCCATACGTTCAAGTTAACCCGTAGGCGGTAGAATCGGACAACGCTTTATGAAATTCTATAACAGAGATGAACTCCGTTGGGTCCTTACGGTCCATTAGTGCATCTGAAGGTGTGTTAAACCAATCGTATAGCCGGGTAATCAGAAACCGCATTGCGGCACCTCGAGCCAGCAGAGGTAGTGCATCGCGTTCTGATTTGTGAAGCGGACGCACATCCTCATATCCCGCAATCAGCGCTTTCGCGCGCGGCGCAATTATTTGTCCAGACGAAAAACACCACGCATTTAGGCAGATAGCAAGATCGAAAGCTAATGCATCGTTACAAGAAAAGTAGAAGTCAATCACACCCGATATATTGGTGCCATCGAAGAAAACATTATCGGGAAATAGGTCTGCGTGGATAACTCCGGTCGGGAGTCCGGTCGGCCAGCAGGACTCGATTGCGTTCAATTCCGCTTCTATCCAATTAGCAAGGGCGGGACGTAGCTTATCCGCCAAAAGGCCTACTGACGAGAAGATAGATCGCCAAGCGGAAAGGCCAAGGTCATTCCCACGCTGCGATGAGTACGTTGCTGCTGTCTCGTGTAATTCAGCTAGAATGGTGCCTACTTTACGGCAATGATCGGTCGTAATTTGTTGAAGGAAGGCGCCCTCTGCGAAACTCACAATGGCTGCCGGTCGCCCGGAAAGGCGATGTATTACCTCCCCGTTTTGGTCAGACAAAGGCGCGGGGCATGGAAAGCCCGAATTAGCCAAATGTCGCATCAAACCAAGGAAAAATGGCAGATCCATTGGATTTACACGTTTCTCAAAGAGGGTAAGAATGTAGATACCATCGGTCGTCCTTAGTCGGAAGTTCGAATTCTCTATTCCCTGTACAATTCCTTCCAGCGATACGGCATCACCAATGTCGAAGCCATTTAGGAACTTTTCTAGATCCTCTCTCGAAACGCTGGTATAGACGGCCATACTGATCAATCGCGGCTTAAGTTTTCAGCGCGCCGGGCAGGCTGAAGGTCACCTTTTCGTCTATTACATTCCGTTCTTCGACTGTAACGTCATACTCTCCGCTCAGAAATTCTATTAGTTCTTCTACAAGAACTTCTGGCGCGGAGGCACCGGCGGTGATACCGAGTGTTGACACATCGTCAAGCCAACCGTCGTCCAAATCCGCTGCTCGTTCGATGAGAGTAGATTTTGGACAGCCAATCGTAAGAGCAACTTCCGCTAACCGATTTGAGTTCGATGAATTCGGCGCGCCGAGGACAAGGAGCGCATCGCATTCGTCGACAAGTTCTTTAACTGCTGCTTGTCTATTAGTGGTCGCGTAACAGATATCCTCTGTACGTGGAGCCTCGATTTGAGGGAATCGCCGTTGAAGGATGTCTATTATTTCTACTGTTTCGTCGACGGACAATGTCGTCTGGGTGATGAAAGCGAGATTGTTTGGATCGGGGACGTGTATCGTTTCCGCCTGTTCAGCATTTTCGACCAGAAACATCTCTCCGTCTCGCAGTTGACCCATAGTACCGACGACCTCCGGGTGCCCGGCATGGCCAATAAGGATCAGAGCTTTACCTCCGTTGTGTTGGCGGGCCGCATCGACATGCACTTTCGTAACCAGAGGACACGTGGCGTCGAGATAGAGCATGTCACGTTCCTTTGCCTCAGCGAAAACCGACTTTGCGACTCCGTGTGCCGAAAATACAACTGGTACATGGACGGGCACCTCCTCAAGTTCCTCCACGAAAACAGCGCCCTTCGCTTTTAGGTCGTCGACGACATAGCGATTATGAACGATTTCATGCCGGACATAGACCGGTGCACCATACTTCTCTATCGCGAGTTCGACGATCTTAATAGCGCGATCAACCCCGGCACAGAAACCGCGGGGCCCGGCAAGGATTATTTTAAGCTGTCGTCTGGTCATCTTTCTTCCCGGACAAGCCATACCATGTCTTGTGAAAATGTGCAGCGTTATCTAGAATCCAATTTTTTCGTGAGGTTTGGTCCTAAGCCAATATAGAGTGGGATGTCTTATCCTAAAGGGAAAACCAAATGCCGAAACATATTATCGCGAAAAGATCTCCATACAGTTTGGCCTTAGAACTAGAAAATTTGACTGGTTCGGCAGTTGCAAAATGACCAAAAACGTTCCCCAGTGCGATGGCACGTGTAATAACCCCTGATTCGTCGAACGACAGGCCGAATGTTTCTTTCGTGCGCAGTATGAAAGGTATGGTTGTCCGCGGCGTAACAATAGTTTTATGTTTGTTTGCGTCTGCGTGTGCCTTGTCTGGGAACGATCAGCCCTACGACTGTCCTTCAGTATACATCCTTCAGGACGCTAAGACTCTGACTCGTTTTAGGCCGGGGCTTGGACGGGATATAACAGATACCCAGTTTCAAGCAGAGTTAATTGATTTCGAGGGGAAATGTGAGTATGCGGACGAGGCCAATCAGTGGAAGGTTAATGTCGAGCTTCTGGTTCGTATTTATGTGGAACGCGGGCTGGCAAACCGAGGTTCGACCATCGCGCTCGAATATTTTGTAGTCCTGCCGAATTTTGAGGGTAACGCTGGTGGAAAGCAGGTGTTCTTGGTTGAGGGTGAGTTTGAGAAGGGCAGGAAACGACTAATCTATAAGGATGAGGTCAAACTAAAGATACCTCTTAAGGACCCCGATGAAGGTAAGCGAGCCCAAATCGTACTTGGCTTTCAATTAACACCCGACGAGCTGAACTACAATCGTATGGGGCAGCGCCAGTAATTTAGTCCTATCCCATTTTATTTTAATAATCCTGCATTTGATGTTTGTTAGACGATTCGCTGCGGTGGTTGCGCCGCCTATGACACTCGTTAAGATATAATAATTATTGGCAGATGACCCCTGCGGGAGAGACGACAGCTATTCCAGTTCGTCGCCGAAGGAGCAACCGCCCCGGAAACTCTCAGGCAACCGGACCGTAGGGGGATGTCACTCTGGAAAGCAGACGGTCTATGCCGTCTCACCGAAGGCGAAAGCCCGTCTAAATCAACGGGTGAATCTCTCAGGTAACCCGACAGAGGGGGCACGCTGGTTGCGGACAGTTAGAGCCGTGCAACCGCCAAACCGTTGTGGGGAGGTTCGTGCTATCGCTGATACAGGTCCAAAAGAACTTAAAAAGACGCCATTATTTGACCTACATGTTGAACAGGGCGGGAAAATGGTGCCATTTTCTGGGTACCAAATGCCTGTCCATTATCCCACCGGTATTCTTTGTGAACACAAGCATACCCGTTCCGCTACCTCAGTCTTTGATGTGTCACACATGGGGCAAATTGCCCTCCGTGGTGATAATCCCGCTAAAGCGCTGGAGAATCTAGTGCCGGGTGATATTTCTGGTCTAGCGAAAGGCAGGATGCGTTATACTCAGTTCACAGATGATACTGGTGGCATTCTAGACGATTTAATCGTGACGAATGTTGGTGACTATCTTTTCTTGGTGGTAAATGCCACTCGAAAAGACGCAGACGTGGCGCACCTTAAAACCTGTCTACCAGGCGGAACCGAAGTAGAAGTGCTTAATGACCGCGCTTTGATTGCGCTTCAGGGGCCGGCGGCTGCGATTGTATTGTCCAAACACGCACCAGGCTCGGAAAATATGCCATTCATGACAGCATTGCCTTTCGAAATTGACGGCAGTCCTGTTGCGGTGACCCGGTCCGGTTATACCGGCGAGGACGGGTACGAGATATCCATACCTTCGGAAGACGCGGTTCGCATCACCGAACTTATACTTTCTGAGGACGGGGTCCAACCGGCCGGCTTGGGTGCTCGGGATTCGCTTAGGCTCGAGGCCGGGCTCTGCCTATATGGTCATGATATTGACGAAACTATAACGCCCGTAGAAGCAGAGCTGACATGGTCGATTGCAAAACGGCGCCGTTTAGAGGGAGGTTTTCCTGGGGCGGAGGTTATCCAACGACAGATTGCCCGTGGCGCCGAGCGGAAACGCGTTGGTATTTTGCCGGATGGCAGAGCGCCGGCGCGCGAAGGAACCGACATTATAGGTGCCGATGGAGAGGTCGTCGGCATGGTAACATCGGGAGGATTCGGCCCGTCCTTCGGCGGTCCTATTGCTATGGGATATGTGAAATCTCTTCATGCCGCGAAGGATACTAGGGTCAACTTGATGATCCGGGACAAGCCGCGCCCGGGTTGTATAGTCGGCACCACCTTTGTTCCTAATAGATATTTTAGAAGCTAGGAGTAGGCCAAATGCGTGATCTCAAATATTCGAAAGAGCATGAATGGGTATGCCTTGAAGGTGATATTGCCACTCTCGGTATCAGTCAGTTTGCACAGGAACAACTTGGCGATGTTGTTTTCGTCGAACTGCCAGATATTGGCAAGGTAATCGAGCAAAACGGGGAAGCAGCTATAGTTGAGTCGGTAAAGGCGGCAAGCGAAGTCTACGCGCCTATTTCTGGTGCGGTGGTCGAAGTTAATATGGACCTTGAAGATGATCCAGAGCTAGTCAACCGTTCGCCGACAGGCGATGGCTGGTTCGTGAAGCTCCGTATCAGCGATCCTTCTCAGATGGAAGACATGATGGACGAGCTCGCCTATAACGATTTCGTAGCGAGTCAGGGCTGATGCGTTATCTACCACTAACCGACGCAGATCGACACCATATGTTGGGTGTTATCGGGGTATCCTCCATTGACAACCTATTCCGTGATGTACCAGAAAGCGTGCATCTAAAAGAGACGGTTGACCTCCCCGATCATCAAGGCGAGTTGGAGGTGGAGCGCGCGATTGGAGAGATGGCGGCAGAAAATGTGTCCGCAGGCAGCGTTCCATTTTTTCTCGGTGCTGGCGCCTACCGGCACCATGTGCCTGCGGCGGTGGACCATATAATTCAGCGCGGAGAATTCTTGACTTCCTATACGCCTTATCAACCAGAGGTATCTCAGGGAACGCTTCAATATCTTTTCGAATTCCAAACCCAGGTCGCACTGATCACCAGTATGGATGTCGCCAATGCGTCTATGTATGACGGCGCTACGGCCTGCGCCGAAGCGGCGCTGATGGCTCGGCGGGTTACCAAACGTGGCGACGTTATTCTGTCTGGCGGCTTGCATCCTCATTACATGGAGACGACTGAGACGCTGCTAAAATACCTAGATTCGGAAATCGACGTTCTGCCACCGGATATCAATGGGGACGAGGATGTAATGTCCCATATTGGAGATAATACTGCTTGCGTTATTGTCCAGTATCCAGATTTATTCGGCCGGATACGGGATCTGCAACCGATTGCCGATGCTTGCCACTCCGCTGGCGCGCTTTTGGTCGTTGCGGTGACCGAGATAGTCTCTCTTGGGGCCATTAAGCCGCCCGGTCAGATGGGCGCTGATATAGTTGCTGCGGAAGGCAGGTCTATTGGTAATCCGCTCAATTTCGGCGGACCCTATGTTGGATTATTTGCAACCAAAGACAAATATTTACGTCAAATGCCCGGCCGATTGGCTGGAGAAACGGTGGATATTGACGGAAAACGCGGCTGGGTATTGACCCTGTCGACACGGGAACAGCACATTCGCCGCGAAAAGGCCACTAGCAATATATGTACGAATTCTGGACTCTGTGCGCTTGCCTTTACCAGCCATATGTCGCTGTTAGGTGAGGATGGATTTGGCAGATTGGCGATGCTCAACCACGGTAAGGCAGTTCAACTCGCTGACCGGATATCTGATGCGGGGATAAATGTATTGAACGATACTTTCTTCAACGAATTCACGGTTCAACTGGAGGTGCCGGCTTTGCCGGTGGTTAATGAGCTAGCTCAAAAAGGGGTGCTTGCAGGGGTACCACTGTCGCGCCTTTTGCCTCATCGGCCAGAAGTCGAGAACCTTCTGTTAATTGCGGTTACAGAGACCGTTACGGACGGGGATATGGAACGCTTGGTAGCGGTGCTGAGGAGGGCTTAAAGATCATTATGCCCATTGACGATACATTCACCGGTAACAAAGGGCTTCGGATCGAAGAGCCTCTGATCTTTGAACAGGATGCGCGCGGGCGATGTGGGGTTGATCTGCCGGAACCGCCCGGGGTCCCAAACCGACTTGGCGGACTTAAACGACAGGATGCGATAGGCCTACCTGGGTTATCCGAGCCGCAGGTGGTGCGGCATTACACGCGGTTGAGCCAGAAAAACTACGCGATCGACTCGGGCTTCTATCCTTTGGGATCTTGTACAATGAAACACAATCCTCGCCTGAACGAGAAAGTGGCTCGATTGTCAGGACTAACAGACTTACATCCCCTGCAACCGGAGTCCACCGTGCAGGGAGCACTCCGTTTGATTGACACGTTGGCATACTGGATCAAGACATTGACCGGGATGCCGGCCGTCGCAATGTCACCAGCAGCCGGTGCACATGGAGAGCTATGCGGCCTTATGGCCGCTCGTGCTGCGCTCGAGGCTCGTGGTGATCCCCGAAAGCGGGTTTTGGTACCTGGCTCTGCCCACGGCACTAACCCAGCGACCGCAGCGATCTGTGGCTATGCAGTTGAAGCTATCCCTCTCAACGATCGGGGAAGAGTCGACCTAAACGCTCTAAAAGCGGCGCTGGACGACGAAGTGGCTGCTTTTATGCTCACCAATCCAAACACCTGCGGCCTCTTCGAGGAGGAAATACTCGAACAGTCGCAGGCGGTTCATGATGCGGGCGCTTTTTTCTATTGCGACGGTGCCAATTTCAATGCCATCGTTGGACGCGTACGGCCGGGTGATCTCGGTATCGATTGCATGCACTTGAACCTGCATAAAACGTTCTCAACGCCTCACGGTGGCGGCGGACCGGGTAGCGGACCGGTAGTACTCTCAGATTCGCTCGCCACTTACGCGCCACTCCCTTGGGTGGTACACGGCGAGGGCGGGTTTCAAATAGTTGAGAACAGCCTAGAAAGTGGAGATAGGCGGCCCTTTGGGAGAATGAAGGCATTCCACGGACAAATGGGCATGTTTGTCCGAGCACTTGCCTACATGATGAGCCACGGAGCGGATGGCCTCCGCCAAGTGTCATCGGATGCAGTCCTGAATGCTAATTATCTTCTGGCGCGGCTACGTGAAGAACTTACCCTTACCTACGAAGGCCCTTGTATGCACGAGGTCCTCTTCGATGATAGTTTCCTGAAGGAAACTGGCATAACGACGTTGGATTTCTCCAAGGCTATGATTGATGAAGGATTTCATCCTATGACCATGTATTTCCCGTTAGTTGTAAATGGCGCCCTTCTGATGGAACCCACTGAGACGGAGAGTAGGGAGACTCTGGATCAGTTTGTTGACGCGATCTTGGATTTGGCGCGGCGCGCGAAATCGGGCGATGTCGAGCAGTTCCACGATTCACCTAGAAATACGCCAAGGCGGCGGCTAGACGAAACCGCCGCGGCGCGCCATCCTATACTTCGGTGG